>MDSV01183928.1_pt1 | contig 19931 bp, 21 predicted proteins | sample 810851 | NCBI WGS metagenome assembly MDSV01 (sample SAMN05326640, study PRJNA326480) | marine metagenome | isolation source: seawater | place: Atlantic Ocean: North East | collected 2012 | reverse complement strand
TGGATGTGGAAGCGCAGTAATGCGTGCAGCTGACCAGTACTAATAGCTCAAATGGCTTGATTTATGCACTGAAAAAAATTTTTATAAAATATTGAATGATATAAATTTTAAATCCTATTTAATCTGTTTTGAAAAAAATTTTCAATTAATTTTCTAATTTTTTAAATATTTCTTTAGCTAATTTTAAAGTTCCTTTTTTAAAATTATTTTCAATTATTATGTCTGCATTACTTGGATACTGAGGCTTAATATCTATACCCCAGACATTACTAGTTTTAACTTTGTAAAAAGTTTTTAATTTTTTTTTTTTTAAATTTCTTAAATCACTTTTAATGAAAATTTCAGTGTAATTTATTAGGTTTTTTCTATTATATTTAAAGATTTCATTAAAAAGACCGACAGTAGTAAAAATCACATTTATTTTTTGTTTAATAATTAATTTACAGAGATCTGAATAAGCCTTGACCAGTTTAAGTCGCTTATTTTTAGAATAAAATCTAAATTGAAAAATATCTCTTATATCGTCACCATGGATAAGCACTGTTTTTCCGTATTTTTTATTTATCAAAGGTTTTAAATGCTTGCCTATTGTTGACTTACCAGAACCAGACAGTCCAGTAATCCAAAATATTTTTCCATAGTTTTTTGATTTCATAAATGTTAATTAATTTTGTTAAAAGTTAAATTAATTTTACGTTAACATTAAATATTGAAAAAAAAAATAAATAGAACAATTATTATTATAACAGGATCAGATTCCTCTGGTAAGTCAAAACTAGGTCATTTGATTGGTAGTCATCAAGACGCATTATTTAGCTATGCCACGACCTCATATCATAAATATTTTGATGAAAAAAATTTTGTTATTTATAAAAATAAAGTGGAAGCTTTAAAAGATACAGTTGAACGAAATTTTTATTATCAAAATGGTGGTTATACATCTGATGGAAGAAAATGGTTGAAAACGGACAAACTATTTTTTTATGATTTTAAGAAAATTAGTAAATATTTAAGACTCAAAATTAAAAAAAATATTACCATAAGCGATTTTTATTTTTACTGGAATGAAGCATTAATTTTGGGAAGAAAAAATGGATTAAAAACGTTATTTACTGTTTTTGAAATTGAAAACTTATTTAATATTAAAGTTATAAACCATCTTACAAAGTCAAATAAAAATTTTAAAATTATTAATATTTATAGAAACCCCTTAGATCAAATAAAAAGCTTGAAAATTAATATATTATTAAGAGGAGGTATATCTAAAAAAAATGGATTTAGTGGCGCTCTATCAAGTCAATCAAATGTATTTAATTACAGCATCACTTCTATTATTAAACAATATAATTTTTTAAGAAATAAAAAATTTGCCATGCACTTAAAACTTAGTGATTTGAAACCGATAAAACTCAAAACTGCAAAAAATTTATCAAGATACCTATATAAAAGATTTGATATGAAATTTATAATATTTTTAATTAAAGGCTCAAGATTGACCAATTACCAAAATAAATATTTCCATTTGAAAAGAGAGAATCAGTCTTTCATAACAGAAAACATTCAAAAACCATTTAATTTAAAGTATTTGATAAATAAAAAAAATATTACACAACACATGTACGCATATGAAAAGTCTTTTTATTTAGTGATTTTAAACTCTTTAACAAACGGTAAATTTAGATCAAAAAAATTTGTATTTTTATATTTTCAAATAATGAGTTTAATATTGGGTTTTAGCGATATAAGAAAAAATCTGCCGTTTAAAAAATTTTTAAAAAAAAGAATAAACTCATTTAGAATTGTTAATAATACAAAAAAATTATTGAATAAGTATGAATTTATAAAAAATTAAGACCATTAAATAAATGAAAAAATTATCAAATGTATTCATAGCAACATCAAATTTTTTTGAGCATAAAAAAATTAAATCTGGAAATTTTAAATTCACAGTAAATCCTCTTAAGAAAAAATTAAAGTCTCAAGAATTAGTAAAATATGCAAAAAATTGTGAGTACATAATTGCTGGTACAGAAAATTATGATAAATATACGATAGACAATCTTAATAAGTTAAAATGCTTATATAGATTAGGCTCAGGAATTGATAATATTGATCTAGATTATTTAAAAAAAAAAAAAATTAAATTTTTAAAATCAAAAACAACACCAGAAATTGCAGTTGCTGAATTGATAGTTGGTTATATTCTTTCATTTTACAGGAATATTAATGAACATGATAAAAATTTAAAAAATAAGATTTGGAAAAAAAAAATGGGATCACTTTTAAGTGGTAAAACCTTAGGCATTATTGGTTACGGTAAGGTTGGCAGACATTTACACAAGATTTTAAAAAACTTTGGAATTAAAATATTAATTAATGATATTAAAAAAATTAATCAGAAAAATTCTAACCTAAATTTGTTAATAAAAAAATCAGATATTATTTCTATAAATATGAATTTTATAAAAAAAAAAAAATATTAAGTAAGAAAAAATTAAATCTTTGTAAGAAAAATTGTCTAATAATTAACACATCAAGGCCTGAAACAGTTGACAATAATTATTTATTTAAATTATTAAAAAATAATAAAATTCTTGGAGCTTGCATGGATGTTTTTGATAAAGAGCCGTATTATGGAAAATTTATAAAATTAGATAATGTATTATTAACACCACATATTGGAAGTTATTCTAAAGAAGTAAGGTCAGATATGGAAAGGGAAGCTTTAAAACATATTTTAAATTTAAAATTTTAATATGAATATAATTTTTGATTTTGATGGAGTAATTATTAATAGTCATAAGATTAAAACGTTAGCTTTTTTTAACATTTTTAAAGCTTATGGAAAAAACATTGGTTTAAAGGCCAGAAAATATCACTTAGATAACATAGGAAAATCTCGATACTTAAAATTTAAATTTATTATTAAAAATATCCAAAGATCAAAAATTACAAAAAAAAAATTACTTTTACTGGATAAAAAATTTGATAATTTTTTAGAAAAAAAATTAAAAAAAATGACACCATCTAAAAATTTAATTTTATTTTTAAAAAATAAAAAAAATAGAAGAAAAATGTTTATTTCTACCGGTACACCTAAAGATAAAATTATAAAAATTCTGAAAGAAAAAAAATTAATAAAATATTTTAATAAAGTTTATGGATCACCGAAATCAAAAAAAAGCCATATTAAAGAGATAAAAAAAAATGGAAAAAGAACATTATTTATTGGAGATAGTTCTGAGGATTTTCAAGCAGCAAAATATTCTAAAGTTGAATTTATCTTAAAGATAAACTCTGAGAACGTAAATTTAAGAAAAAAAATTAAACTTAATAAAATAAATTCTTTTAAATTTTTAGAAAATAAAATAGGTTATTAGTCAATCTACTGAAAAGTTTTTTTATTAATTGTGAAAATATATTGTTTATCTTTAATATTTAATTTATGAAAAAAATAATTGGAAAGAAAACATCTGTAATTATTAGAACTAGAAATGAGGAAAGATGGATTGGTCACGCGATACAATCAGTTCTAGAGTTTTTACCAGGATGTGAGATTATTATAGTAGATAATAACTCTACTGATGAAACATTGATGGTATGCAAAATGTTTTTAAAACCTAAAGTTTTGAAAAATGTAGACTCATCTTACACAGATATTAAATTGGAAAAAATTGTTGATTACACTCCTGGAAAAGCTTTAAACAAAGGTATTAAAGTTTCATCTAGAGAGAATATTTTGATACTCTCAAGTCACTGCGTCATAAAAAATATAAACTATGAAAAATTAAATAAAGATTTAAAAAAGTACGCTGGAATCTTTGGAAATCAAATTCCAGTTTACAAAGGTAAGAAAATTCAAAAAAGATATATATGGTCAAATTTTAAAAATGATGGATCAAAAATTAATCTTTTTTCAGATATAGAAAATAGATATTTTTTTCATAATGCATTTTCCTTTTTTAAAAGCAAAATTTTAAAAAAATTTCCTTTTGAGGAAGAACTTTCTGGCAAAGAAGATAGATATTGGGCAAAGATGATCGTAGATAATAAGTTAAATTATCTTTATGAACCTGATCATATTGTTGAACATTATTACACTAAAAATGGAAATACCTGGAGGGGATTAGGTTAAAAGATCCTAATAATTACAAATAAGTTTTATAATAAAACCGCTGAAACTAGCTAAAGAATTTAAAAAAAAAATATTAAATATTAGGATTTAATTTTAAAATGAGCATAAGAAAAAATAACAATCCACTGATAACAGTTTATATAACAAATCATAATTATGAGAGATACATAAAGAGATCAATTTCGAGTGTTCTAAGACAAAGTTATCAAAATTTTGAACTAATTATTATTGATGATGGTTCAACAGATAAATCAGAAAAAATTATACACTCATTTAACGATCCCAGAATAGTATTAAAAATATTTAACAAAAATATTGGACTTAATAAAAGTAATAATATTGCTATAAAAAAATCGAAAGGTAAGTATATAATTAGACTTGATGCCGATGACTACTTTGAGAAAAACGCGCTTAAAATTTTCAAAAATCATATAGCTAAAAATAAAGAGTCATCACTTATTTACCCTGACTATTATATTGTTGACGAAAATGGCATGAAACTTTCTAGAGTAAAAAGAGAAAATTTTATAAATAAGGTTAGAATGCTAGATTTACCAGCTCATGGAGCTTGCACAATGTTTAAAACTTCTACCTTAAAAAAAATTGGAGGATACGATGAAAGTTTTAATTGTCAGGATGGTTATGATATTTGGTTGAAAATTATAAACAAATATCACATTTCAAATATTAATTATCCACTTTTTTCTTATAGACAGCATACAACGAATTTAACAAAAAATGAGTATAAAATCTTAAGTACCAGAGCAAAGATTAAAGAGAAAAGAGTTAAAAAACTAAAATTAAATAAAAAAGATACACTAGCGATTATTACTATAAGAGACGCAAGTTTTAATAAAAAAATAAATCCATTTACTAAAATCAATAAAAAAACATTAATAGACACTGCAATTTCTTATGCAACAAAAAGTAAATATATTTCTCAAATATTGGTGTCAACAGACAGTGAAAAAATTCAGAATTATATTAGAAAAAAAAAAAATATAAGTTTAGAAACAAAAGATGTCAAAGATAAAAATAACTTAGATTTATCAATTCACAATATTTTAAAAAATAAAAAATATAAAAAATTTAAAAATGTTTTAATTATATTTATTGAATTTCCTTTTAGAAGTGAGGTTTATTTAGATAAAGCAATAAATTCGTTAAGGTTATTTAATGCTGATGTAATTGAATGTGTTAGAAATGAAAATAGACTAATTTATTATCATGATGGGAAAGGCCTTAAACTTTTAAAGTCTAATAAGTTTTTAAAAGCAGAAAGAGACAGTATTTATGTAAGAACAGGTGGAGTAGTTGCTCTAAAAGTTAGCAAATTTAAAAAAAATAAAAAAATCTACAGTAAGAGTAAAATTGGTCATATTTTAATCGATGAAAGGTCATCATTTTCAATAAAATCTTTGTTAGACTTAAAAATAGCAAAAAAAATGCATAATAATTTTCTTAATAAAAAATATTTATAGGTTGTATACTAAATAGTGAAAAAGTTATTTATTGTTGCAATTATCCCAGCAAGATCAGGATCCAAAGGTCTTTTAAATAAAAATATAAAAAAAATTAATAATAAACATTTAATCTATTACACAATAAATGATGCAAAAAACTGTGATTTAATAAAAAAGGTAGTTGTAAGCACTGACTCTATAAAGATTAAAAATATATCTGAAAAATATGGAGCTGAGGTTCCTTTTTTAAGATCTAAATCATTATCTGGTGATAAGGTTCCATCAAACCCTGTGATTAAAGATGCACTAATAAAATTAGAAGAAATTTATAAAAAAAAAATTGATATTGTTGTTTATTTACAAGCAACAGAAATTTTTAGAGAAAATTGGATGATAAAAAAATGTGTACAAACATTAATAAATGATAAAAAAATAGACAGTTGTTTTGTGGCTTATGAAACACATAAGAATTTTTGGAGAATAGATAAATCAGGGAAACCCAAAAGAATAAATAAATTTAATTATGATAAAGTAAGGCAAAAAAAAAATAATTTGTATAGAGAAGACACTGGTCTAGTTTGTGCCAGTAGAAGAAACACCATATTAAAGGGAAAAAGAATAGGGGGTAAAATAAAAATCATTCCTCACGATTATGATCTTGGTTTAATTGATATACACAATCAAAAACAATTAAAATTAGCAGAACAAATTTTAAATATTAAAAAAAAACTTTTTAAAAAATAAAAATAAAAATGAAAAATAAAAAAAAATACAAAACAATTTTATGTATCACACCAGTAAAACATTTGGAGGGTGTTTATGAAGAGATGTCAAAGTATGGAAATATTATTTATAAACCCAATATTAAAGAAAACCAGTTAAGAACAATTTTATCAAAGAATAAAAATATAAATATCATTTATTGTAACCCAAATAGGCAGAATTTTAGATTAGAAAAAAATAATCTTGAAAAATCATCGATAAAAGCAATTTTTACTGCCTCTACAGGAACCAACCATATCGATATTCAATATTGTAGCTCAAAAAAAATAAAAATTGTAAGTTACAAAAAAGATACAAAAATAATAAATAAACTTCCATCAACAAGTGAACTGGCTGTTGGGTTAATGATAAGTTTAATTAGAAATATTCCAAGATCTTTTGACTCTGTTAAAAAAAAAAAATGGGATTATTACCCTTTCATTGGAAGAGAACTAAAAAGCTTAACTATAGGAATTATAGGATATGGACGACTAGGAAAATTTATGGCAAAATTTTGTAGAGGACTTGGAATGAAAGTACTTATTAATGATCCTTTAGTAAATTCAAAAAAATTAAAAAAGTAAGTCTAAAAAATCTTATAAAAAGATGTGATGTTCTATCTTTGCATGTGCATTTAAATCAGAGTACTCATAAAATGCTTAATAAGAATAATCTTACATATTCAAAAAAAAAACCATACATAATTAATACCTCTAGAGGTGAAATTGTAGATGAAAAGGATATTTATTATTTATTAAAAAACCGAAAAATTTCAGGTTATGCAACTGATGTTCTTGAGCATGAGTTTTCTATCTTAAATAAGAGCTACATTTTAAAAGGTATTATGGAAAATCTTAATATAATAGTTACTCCTCACATTGGAGGGATGACGTTTGAAGGTTCTAAACGAGCATGGATAAATAGTATGAAAAAACTAAAAAATATTATCTGATAATAATTTAAACACCAAAAAAGAGTTTGTTTGAGATAAAATTATATATAATTGAAATTTTTTATTTAGCTTATTGTAAACTCAACTTTTTTTGAGCTTTAATAAAGCTCATTAAAGGTTTTAATTTTTTTTTGGGATTTAGTTTCATTAATGTTCTAGCAATATGTAGGTCCATCGGTTCATCGATATTTACAGTTCTTTCTCTAGGCATTATGAAAGCCCTAGAATTTTTTGCACCAGTTCTGATCCTTTTTTCCAAAATATCTCTCCTCATGGAGTATATTGATCCATTTCTAATATAGGCATCTGGCTTAAGATCTTGCCTTCTTGTTTCTGGAATTTCTTTTGCACAAAAATCTTTAATCAAACCATTTATGACCTTTTTAATTCTAATTGGATGATGATCTTCTAATTTCATCATTGCAATAACAGTTTCGGCCTTTGTTTTAATATGGGTTTTGATAACTCCATCTATATCCTCTACTGTTTTAAATGGATTTGTACACATTAACTCAACAACAAAATCATATTTTTTATTTAATTTATTTTCCATAAATTTTGTAGCATGTAAATCACAGTCAACTGAAGTTGCAGTATTGTTTGACAAGTTAAAAGGCCTTCTAAAGGGTGATTTACATCCGTATTGAATTGCAGTTGCTCTAATCTCGTCGCTATCGGATGATACAATTAAATCAGTAATTAATTTTGATTTTTTTGCTTCAAAAATTGTATAGGCAATTAATGGGTGTTTATTAATTAAAACAATATTTTTTTTTTTTATTGTTTTCGATCCACCTCTTGCAGGTATTATTCCAAGAATATTATATTTTTTTTTATAATCCATATCAAATAAATTGTGTAATTTTTAAAAAACAATATGCTTTATTTTTACAACTCTATTATTTTTAATTCCTACTTTTATGCTAATAATCTTTAAATATCTATCAAGAAATATATTATTTTAACTTATAAGTTTTAAACTATATTCAAAAAAATATAAAAAAATAATGAATAAATTAATTTTGAAATATAAAGTTTTTGAAGGTGAACAGTTTAGGAAATTATTAAAGAACAATAGAACAAATACTCTTCACTATAAAAAACTGAATTTGAATAAAACATGGCTTTCAGACTTGATACCAAATTTTACTGATAGTAAAAATTTTAGTTATAGTGAAAAAATTAGGAAATTTTTTAGGCTAATAACAAAAATTTTTTTTTATGATTATGATTTAATAAAAAAAAATAATGGAAAAGATAAAATTTGGATTCTAATCTCAAATTCAATTCGTAAATCTCACAGAGATTTAATTAAAAGAGAAGAAATAAGTATTGAAAAACCGTCAATTATTACATGGAAAAGAAAATTTAAAATAAAAAAAATTTCTCAAATAATCAATCAAATCACTTATGCCTATTTAAGTATAAAATATTTAAAAAAAATTAACAAAAATTCAGACTATTTCGATATTGCATACAAGTCTCTCTTAAGCATAGATTTGTATAACTCAAAAATAATTAATAAACCTAAAGCAATATTAAGTTTTAAGGATTTTCAGAGACATGAAAATGCAATTATACAAAAATCAAAAATTTTAAAAATTCAAACATTTACAACCCAACACGCTGTGCATCCAAATTTTATTAGGGACAATGAAAGAGGGGGTAATTTAGTTTTTCTTAACTGTGAGTCGAAAAATATCCTTTTATGGGGAAATCTATTAAAGCAAGTTTATTTAAGATATCATCAGGATAAAACATTTTATCATTCAGAAAATTTTTTTATTCCGAAAAGAAAAAAAATAACTTTGAAAAAAAAGGGTATTTTATTTTGTTTTGGAGGCAAGCGTCATATATATGAGAACTTACATATGATTAAATTATTATTTAAAAATAAGAAATATTTCAAAGAAAATTATAAGATTTTTATTAAATTACATCCAGCAATAACCAAACTATATTTTAATAAATATTTTAAAAATCATCTTAAAGAATTTAATTATCAAGTAATTGAGTCAAAAAATAAGTCAAACGTATATATATCTAATAAAAATTTGTTTGCAATTACAGGTCTATCAGGATCGTATTATGATTGTCTTTATTTAGGTTTAAAAACACTTTTTTTTGATTATGCTCATAAATTATCAAAACCATTACCAAGAGTCACTTTTAATTTAAAAATAAAATCGAATTTAAAACAAGAATTACAAAAACTTGAAAAATTATCAAATATTTATTGGAAAAATAGAACAAATGTAATTTTAAAAAAAGTGTGGGGTTTAAATGTCAATGAAAAAAGTAAAATAAAATTAACCGATCAAATTTCTAAAATTATTAATAATTAGTCTTCTAAATTAGTCTTCTAAAATTGTTTTATAAATAATTTTAAAAAAACATCGTCCAATATTTATTTGATTTTAAGTTAAAATAATTTACTATCTAAATATGTATATTTCTGAAATCGGTTGGAACTTCATGGGCGATATGGAACTTGCAAAAAAAATGGTTCTTAAATCTAAAGAATCTGGTGCCACATTAGTAAAATTTCAGTATTGGCAAGAGAAATATTTAAAAAAAGGTGCTTGGGATGAAGATGGAAGAAGAGAAATTTATACTTCAGCACAATTAAATGAAGAAAAAATTCATTTGATAAAATCTTTCTCTGAAGAAATTAATATTCCGTGCTTTTTTAGTGTTTTTAACAAACAGGACGCGAAATTTATTAATAATCTTAAATTCAAAAGAATTAAAATCCCATCTCATGAAATAGCAAATTTAGATCTAATTAAATATTGTTTTGAGTCCTTTGAGGAAGTTTATTTATCTGCCGGAGCGAGTACAGAGAAGGAGATAGAAAAAATTGCTGATCTTACTCAAAAAATTAAAATAAAAAATTTAACCGTTATGCATTGTGTTTCGTGTTACCCTTGTGAAATGGATAACGTTAATCTGCCTAGATTAATAAGTTTAAAAAAATATTTTCCTAATTTCACATTAGGGCTAAGTGACCACAGTCAATCAACAATTGTACCAGCTATAGCTGCTGCTTTTGGAGTTGAGGTAATTGAAAAACATTTTACAACAGATCATAATTTACCTGGCAGAGATAATAAGTTTGCATTGCTACCTGAAGAGTTTAGTTTAATGGTTCAAAACCATAAACAAGCTCTTTTAGCGCTAAAAGATAAGGGATTTGATTATCAAAAATGTGAGTCAGATACAGTAAATAATTATAGAGGTAGATGGAACAATATAAGTTAAATATAGGTTAATTAGTATATTTAATTGAAAATTTTTCATACAAAAATTTTTAATTATTTTATTTAATAAAAACTAAATTCAAGATAATTAAAAACACAATTATTATATTTTATCTTATTATATTAAAAAGATTTATGAAAATTACAGTTTTTGGAGGCTCAGGTTTTTTAGGATCACATGTTGCTGACCAATTATCAGCTTTTAAACATAAAGTTACAATATTTGATAGAACAAAATCAATTTATATCAAAAAAAATCAAAAATTTTTTCATGGTAATATTTTAGATAAAAATAAAGTTGATAAAGCTGTAAAAGGCTCTTCGTATATTTATATTTACGCTGGCATCGCAGATTTAGATGAATGTTTTGACAAACCTTTTCAAACTGCAGAAAGTAATATTTTAGGTCTTATTAATATCTTAAACGCATGCGTAAAATATAAAGTAAAAAGAATAATTTATGCTTCCACTGTTTACGTAAACAGTAATGAAGGTGGATTTTATAAGTGTAGCAAAAAAGCTGCTGAAGATTTTATAAAAGAATATAAAAAATTATTTAATTTAGATTATACAATTTTTAGATACGGTTCATTATATGGACCAAGAGCAGATAAAAATAATGGAATGTTAAACATTTTAAAAAATGCTATTAAATCTAAACAAATAAGTTATCAAGGTGATCCTGAAGCGCAAAGAGAATATATTCATGTTTATGATGCAGCGAATGCAAGTATACTACCTTTAAATGGTGAATTTAAAAATGAAAGTATTATTTTAACTGGCCATGAAAGTCTAAAATTACCAGATCTCCTAAAAACAATAAAAGAAATATTAAATCTAAAAAAACCAATTAAATTTAAAAAATTAAAATATAAAGGGCATTATGTCAGAACACCTTATGAATATATGTCTGATATTGGAAAAAAATATATCCCACCTTTACATGTTGATATTGGGCAGGGAATTTTAGATTTAATTCATGAAATTAAAAATGATAAAACAAACTAGAAAACATTTATTATCAGAAAGTATTACAAGACCATACTGGCACAAAAAAAAAACTGACAGAAATTTAAACAAAATTTGTTTAGATAAAAATGAAAATAATGACGATAATTTAAAGAATATATACAAAAAGATTTTTGAAAAAAATTTTACAACTTCAATAAGTTATTACCCAAACTTATATGATTGTTACAATTCAATTGCAAAGTTAAATAAAGTTCCAATAAATAACATTTTAATAGGAGCGGGCTCAGATGGAATTATTAGATCAGTTTTTGAAACTTTTGTTCAAAAAGGTGACTTGGTGTTGAAAACGTCTCCCACATTTCAAATGTACAACATATATTCAAAAATCTATCAAGCAAAAACTATTAATATTAATTACAAAAATAAAAATAATCACATTTTTTTTGACTTTGAAAAATTTGTTAAAATAATAAAAAATAAAAAAATTAAACTTATATGTTTGCCTAATCCAGATAGCCCAACTGGCACTATAATTTCAAACAATAAAATCGAAATAATACTTAAGGAGGCTAAGAGGAAAAATGCTATGGTGCTTATAGATGAAGCATATTTTCCTTTTTACAATAAATCTGTTATTAAATTTATAAGAAAATATAGAAACCTAATAATTTCAAGGACTTTTGCAAAAGCATGGGGGCTAGCAGGTCTAAGAATTGGATACGGAATAGCTAATCAGGAAGTAATTAAATATATGAATAAAGTTAAGTCTATGTATGAGGTAAATACTTTTGCAGCTCATACAATTCCTCAGATTGTAAAAAAAAATAAAGATGTTTTGAGTAGTGTTAAAAGTCAAAATAATTCAAAAAAATTTTTTTTAGAAAAATTAAAAAAAATGGGATTTGATACACTAAAAAGTTACGGAAATTTTTGTCATGTTAAATTTGGAGTAAAATCAAAAAAAATTCATAGAGTCTTAAAAAAGTACGTTTTATACAAAGAAAATTTTTCTGAAAAATGTCTTAATGGATATAGTAGGTTTTCATTAACAAGTAAAAATGATTTTAAAAAAATTATAAATATTATTTCAAGGATAAAATAAATTAATGTTTCCCAAAATTTTAGTTATTGGATGTGGAAGAATTGCTGGTTGGCATTGTAGAGCTATTAAATCACAAAAAAAAATAAAACTTCTAGGTGTTTGTGATCTTGATTTAGATAAAGCAAAAAATTACGGTAAAAAATTTAGTGTTCCATATTTTACTAATTATCGGAAAATGATTAATGATTTAGATGAGGCAAATACTGTTGCAATAATTACACCATCAGGAATGCATTTTGAACATTCATATGAGATTTTGAAAAATTATAAAAAAAATATAATTGTTGAAAAACCAACTTTTATGAAACCAGAGCAGGTAGTTAAAATATATAATTTGGCATCAAAATTAAAAAAAAAAATTTATCCTGTTTTTCAAAATAGATATAATTTAGCAGTCCAAAGATTAAAAACAGCTATAAAAAAAAATGAATTAGGAAAAATTTATTTAGCAACTGTTAGAATGAGATGGTGTAGACCTCAAAGATATTACAATCTTTCTAAATGGAGAGGAACTTTTTCTCATGATGGTGGAGCTTTGACAAATCAAGGTATACATCACTTAGATCTATTGAAATACTTAGTTGGTGATATTAATTCTGTTAACTGTGAGATGAAAACCTTAGGTGTTAAATTAGAGGTAGAGGATACTGCGTTATCAATTATAAAATTTAAAAATGGTGCTATTGGAAATGTAGAAGTAACTACGGCTGCGCGTCCTGATGATTTTGAGGCATCAATATCAATTATGGGAGAAAAAGGGATGGCTCAAATTGGTGGTGTGGCAGTAAATAACCTGGAAATTTTCACTCCTAATCCAACAGAATGCAAGAGGTATAGTGATGATTTTTCAAAGTTACCAGATAGGGGCAGAGTATATGGAAAAGGTCATTTTGATTTCTATAAAGATATTATTAAAGATTTTAACGGAAAAAAATTTCCAATATCATTTGAAGATTGTTTGAGTTCGATAAACATATTAAATGCACATTATGTCTCGAATGAAAAAGGCAAAGAGATAAAATTAAAAAAAAATGTTAACGTCAACTCAAAAAATTTAGGTAAAAAAAATGAGAAAATATCAAACTTGTACAGAATAAAATGAAAAAAAAAATTAATATTGCAATATTGATTGGTAGAGCTGGAAGTAAAGGTCTGCCGGGCAAAAATACTAGAAAAATCCTCGGAAGGCATACAGTGGAATATCCTTTAATAGCAGCAAAAAAATCTAAATTGATTAAACACATATTTATCTCTTCAGATTGTAATAAAATAAAAAAAATTGCGAGAAAATACGATGTAACAGATTTGAAAAGACCAAAGTATTTAGCAACATCTTCAGCACTAGGGGAAGATGTTTTTCAATACGCCTACTTCCAAGCAAAAAAATATTTAAATAAGCTAAATCTAAAAATTAATACAGTAACTTTGTTGTTTGCAAATGCTGCGACAATTAATTGTAACCTTATAAATAAAGGGATAAATCTACTTAACAAGAGTTCATACTTTGACTCTGCTGTGACCACTTCAGTATATAATATGTGGAGTCCGGTTAGAGCAAGAGTGAAAAATAAAAACAATTGTTTGATGCCCTTTTTACCCTTAAACGTAATTTCCAATCCAAATTTTAATTGTGATAGAGACTCACAAGGAAAAATGTATTTTGCGGATATGAGTGCTTCTGTTGTTCGTCCTAAATGTTTAGAAAATATGAAAAATGGATTACCACCCCAAAAATGGATGGGGAGAAAAATTGCGTCTATAGATTCTGAGAACGGATGCGATATTGACTATGAATGGCAAATCCCTTCGGTTGAATTTTGGCTTAAGAAAAATGGATTTAAAAGTAAAAATAAATAAAATTAAAATATTCAAAAAATTTAATTGTTATTTAAATTTTTACTTTGAATTTATGATTATTAAATAAAATAACCTTTAAAAAATTTATTGATAAAGAATAAAAAAATTAGAGTTGGAATAATTGGAGGTGGATTTGGCTATTATGGTCATTATAAAGCTTTTCAAAAAATAAACTCTTGTGAGGTAAAGGCTATAGCCACTAAAAGAGCAATAAATATTTCAAAAAAAATAAAAATTTATTCAGACCCAAAAAAATTAATTAAGAATGAAAATTTAGATTTAATCTCAATAGCTACTATACCAATACTTCAACAAAGTCTTCTTAAAGAAATAATAAAAAAAGATCTTAATCTTTTTTTAGAAAAACCATTAGGAGTAGATTATTCAAAATGCTCGAATATATTATCTAAAATAAAAAAATCGAAAGTTGGAATAAATTTTACATTTCCTGAAATAGATGAATTTAGATATTTTAAAAAAAAATTTATTTCAAAAAAAATTAAGGATATCTCAATTAACTGGTTTTTTGATTCAAGTTTTAACAAATCTAGTATTTGGAAAAGTAAAAAAAACTTAGGAGGAGGTATAATCTTTAATTATTTTTCACATGTACTATATTATATTGAATTTCTATTTGGAAAAATTATAAAAATTCAAAATATAAAAAAAAAAAAATTTTTATTTCATTGTAAAATTTATACAGAAAGTAATAAAAAAATTATATTAAAACTTAACTCAAAAAATAAAACAGAACCAAAACATGAAATAAATCTAGTCAATAAGCAATCAATCAAATTATTTTCTTCAGATCCAATGAGATTTGATAAATTTAATATTTATAAAGAAAATAAGAAAGTTTCAGTGCCTAAATTAAAAAAAAGACATGGAAAAGATGTTAGGTTCATTTATGTTGTCATACTGTTAAAAAGATTTATAAAATCTATTAAAAATAATTCAAACTTTAAGCCAAACTATTTAGATGGTTTAAATAACTTAAAATGGATCAATAAAATTGAAAAAATATAATTTTCATAATGCTAAAGATGGGTATTTAAAAAATTGTCAAATCAGTAATCGAAATGATTTAGAGGAAGTTTTAGATTTAGGATTTCAGCCTTTAGGAGACAGTTTATTAACCAAAGAAGAACTTAATGAGCCTGAAACTTTCTATCCTCTTAAATTAATGAGAAGTAAGTCGCTTGGGCATTCACAATTAAGTTATATTGTGCCTGGGAATTTAGTTTATCACATGGAATATCCCTACAAATGTGGTGTTACAGCAGAAGTAGTAAAGCATCATAGTGAACAATCAAAAAAAAATATTGGAGAATTAAATTTAAAAAAAAATTCACTAATTGTTGATGTTGGATCTAATGATGGAACTCTTTTAAACGAGTATAAAAAATTAGGAATGAAGGTAGTTGGTGTGGAACCAACCAATATAGCAAGATATGCAAATGCTAAAGGTATAAAAACAATTCAAGCTCCATTTAATTTAAAAATTGCAAAAAAAATAATTAAAGAAAATGGTAAAGCAAAACTTTTAACAGCGACGAACGTTTTTGCTCATATGTCCTCACTGGGAGATGTAATCCAAGCTATTTATGAAACTTTAGATAAGGACGGTTATTTTATTTTCGAAAATCATTACATGGTCGATATTTTAAAATATAATCAATATGATACTATTTATCATGAACACATAAGAAACTATTCCTTAAAATCTCTTATTTATCTATTTAATTTATATAGCCTTAAGGTAGTAGACTGTGAAGTTTTGGAAAGATACAATGGTTCAATAAAAGTAATTGTTTCAAAAAATAAAAAAATTAAAACTCACAAAAGAGTCTTTAAAACCTTGAATAAAGAAATAAAATTTGGATTAACAAAAAAAAAAGTATGGGATAAATTTAGATTAAATACCAAAAAATCTAAAGAGAATTTAATAAAACTTTTGTATAAATTAAAAGATAATAACAAAACTGTTGTTGGAAATTCCTGTCCTTGTAGATCAAGTGTTTTATTAAATTATTGTGGTATCGGTAAAGATCTAATACCTTATATAGCAGAACAACCAAGTTCTCCAAAACTTGGTCTTTATTTGCCAGGACAGCATATTCCAATAGTAAACAACAAAATATTAGTTAAAGATCAACCAGATTATATTTTGTTACTGGCATGGCATTATACAAAACCAATCATAAAATATCTTAAAAATATGGGTGTTAAATCAAAATTTATAGTACCATTACCTAAAGTGAGAATTATTAGATGAAAGCAGTAATCTTAGCAGGTGGCTTTGGAACAAGGCTAAGTGAGGAAACAACTCTTAAACCAAAACCAATGGTAGAAATTGAAAATAAACCTATCTTATGGCATTTAATGAAATTTTTTAGACATTATGGAATAAATGAATTTGTAATTTGTGCTGGTTATAAATCAGAATATATTAAAAATTACTTTGCGAATTTCTTTTTATCGAATTCAGATATTCAAGTTAATTTAGATAAAAATGACATAAAAATACTTAATAAACAAAAAGAAGATTGGAAAATAGACATTATTGATACTGGCAAGAATACTATGACTGGTGGGAGATTGAAAAGAGTAGAAAAATATGTTGGTGACGACGATTTTTTTTTCACTTATGGTGATGGTTTATCAAATGTTAATTTAAACGATTTATTAAAATTTCATAAATCAAATAAGTCAATAGCAACGTTGACAGCAGTTAATACTCCAGAAAGATTTGGAAAATTATCTATAAACAATGAAACAAATGTAGTTGAAACTTTTAAAGAAAAACCTCAAAATTCAGATGAGTGGATTAATGGAGGCTTCTTTGTTTTATCTAAAGAAGTTTTTAATTTTATTGAGGATGATAGTACTATCTTTGAAAAACATACATTAGAAAAAATTTCAGATAAAGGAATGTTATCAGCATTTAAACATGATGGTTTTTGGCATGCTATGGACAAACTATCTGATAAAAAATATCTTGAAGAAAAATGGAACTCAAATTCTGCTCCATGGAAAGTTTGGGAATAAATTTTATAAATGTCAGAGTCTGTTGAGACAAATATAGAATTTTTTACATTCATAACTGGTTTACAAAATAAAGAGTTGACCTCACTAAAAAATTTAATTGAGTCATTTCCATACAAAAAAACACACAAAATTAACATAATTGATAAATCTGATAAACTTAAAGAAAAGTATAAAAAAAAAGAAAAAATTTATCACTCTGATAAACACTATGTGATAAAAGACGATCTAGATTTTGATTTTCAATATTGGATAGAATTAAAAGATCTATATAAAGACAATGTTAATATTATCAATGCTCACAAATATTCCACCCATGTAGAGGGTGTGCATGAAATTTTAAATAAATTATCTTCTAAAAAATATGTGGTTATAATGGATAGTGATATAGAGTTCATTAATCATAATTATCTAAAAGATGTTGTTGATATTATTAAAAGTTTTAATCGCGATGAAAATTTAGCTGGTATTGGAGAGATATATCAAGAGGCACCATTCTCTTTACCATTTAAAAGATATTTATCACAAGAATTTTATAAACTTTTACTTAATGACAGTAGATCGTCGTTAAAAAATTTTCTAAAAAATACATTTTCGTTTTTTTTATATGGAAAGAAATATAAAAATGAAAGAATTCATAAATTACCAAGAATTTTTACATCTTTAATACTTATAAATAGAGAATTATATAACAAATATAACATGAATTATAATTATTTATGGTTGGAGGTTTTTGACAAATATAAAAATGAATGGTTATCAAATAGAGTGATGGGAGATGCTGGCTCATCTTTTTTGTTTCAGATCGCACAGCACCAAAAAAAATTTGTCAACATATCATATAGAAAATATATTAATCATTCACGAAAAGGCTCAAGACCTACATTAAAAAAAGATCTTGAAGATAAAAATTGGTTAAGATTTGATTTTTAAAAATATTTCAAAGTAAGTAAATTTTTTAAAAAATAATGAAGTAAAATACGAAATTTAGGGTATTTATTAATCTTATTGTTAATTATTTTTTTGTCTTCTACAATAATATTTAAATTCTTCCCTTTTTTTATTTTATTGAAAATGTCATTCCAAGCATCAAGGCTTTTCTTTTGTAGTATATATCTATTTACCCACCATGTCTTTTCTGTAGAAATCTCCTCTCTTTCTATAATATTTCCATCGTCAAGTTTGGAATTAATTTTTTGAATGATAAAACCACTTTTATTACTTTTTTGATAAACCTCCCAAAACCCTGCTGGACCACCTTTAAAATATCTATTGTCTCCATGATGTGGTGATAAAATACCAAGTTTTGATACTTCTAAAATTTCACCTTTTAATATTCCTGTGTTACCTCTAATTAATAGATCGATATTCAGTGTTTTAAATAAATTAATATTATTCTCAAAAGATTTAAATAAACCACTTTTTGAGTAAATACAGTCTATATTGATTTTTTTTAAATTTAATTCATTTGCATTATATTTTTTTCCGTAATTATTTTTTGAAAAAAGTTTGTCTAATTTTTTTTTTTCAAAGAAAAAGACTATTCGTCTTAAAAGAGATTTAAATATACCGGTCTGGTACCTTGATACTTTAATATTTTTGATTTTTTTTATGTTTTGATTGATATCATCAAATATTAAACATATTTCATCGTTTTCAAAATGTTTTTGAGCTATTTTGATAAGATTATAATTATAATTTGATAAATTATCGTTATCTAGTAAAAACGCTATGTTCACTATATTTACATATAAAGTAAATTTACTTAGTAAGCAATATTATATGAAATTAAATAATAATTTTTTTAAAGAGGATATATATAAAAAAATTAAAAGTCTTGAAAGTGAACCTAAGGTTATTAAAAATTTTTTATCATTAACTGAAATTGATTATCTTCTATCATTTGAAAAAAACTCAAAGGACTATTTTGTAGACAGACCTGATGGCAGAAAAAGAAGTTTGTCATCCAATGGATCTTCCACTGATAGAGATTATCAAAAATGGGACACGAGTATATTAAGTATTCTTTTGCCAAAACTAAAAAAATATCTTGGAAATTTTTATATTGCAGAGACGGAATTTCCTCCTCATTTTTTTAAAACTTTTCATCCCACTAGATTGCATGTTGATACTGGTAGAGACCCCAATATGTGTGTTAATAAGCAAATAATGATTCCATTAGAGGTAAGTCCAAAAAATTCAGTTGCTCATACTATTTTATTTAAAGACAGATGGTACGGACCAGCTACTAATTTTACATATAATAATATACAAAAAAAATCTTGTGCTTTTGAAAATATAGATGGAAAACTTTGTTTTATAAATAATATTTATAGCTTCTCAGAAGTTTTGACAAAAAACTTAAATAATCAAAAATTTATTT
>MDSV01160423.1_pt1 | contig 19933 bp, 21 predicted proteins | sample 810851 | NCBI WGS metagenome assembly MDSV01 (sample SAMN05326640, study PRJNA326480) | marine metagenome | isolation source: seawater | place: Atlantic Ocean: North East | collected 2012 | reverse complement strand
TTCATATTTTTATCAAAAATTTGAAAAATATTATTTATAACTAATGATTTCTTTTCTATTTTAAAACTTCTTTCAATCTTGAATTTTTTATTCAAAGAAGTTTTAAATGTAATTTTATTTTTTGACTCATTTATTGAATATTTTTTATCACCTGTGCTAATTATCCCTGCTTTAGTTAATATATTTTTTGTAATTAAGTTATCAAGAACACCATAGCCATCCGCTATAATTGAATTGTGTGCATTAGCTAATAAATACTTAAAATTTTTTTTTAAGTAGTTTTTTCTACCTAGATCAATAAAAATTGGCGTCTTTTTATAAAAATTTACAAAATGAAAAAAATCAGAATGTGCATGATTAAAATCAAATCCATTAATCATTGGATTCCTAAAATAAATTGTTTGATTTTTATTATATAATTTGAACCATTCTTTACTTTTTAAAATTTGATTTTTATCTTTTATTAAAAAATTTTTTATTTTTAATTTTTTGAAAAAAATTTGAAAGTAGTTTATCAAAAAACTAGGAGTAAAATCTGGACTAATATTACCAAATAATGGAAAAATTATTTCATGTGAATTTTTTTTCTGGACAAAAAAATTACAAGCTTTCAAAGATGAATTTAAGTATTTTTTTATTTGATTAATTTTTTTTTCTTTATATTTTGTTCCAAAATAAAAAATTTCTAAAAGCCATTTTGTAAATATGAATTGGTAATGACTTGAACCAAATTTAAAAAAACCTTGTTTATCAATAAATTTATTACATAGATATAAAATTAGATTGATCGAAAATTCTTTAAATATTTTATTTTTTGTATGACAACTATGTAAAAAAATTGCTCTTGCATTATTTAAAGCATGATTTGAAATCTTATTTTTATAAAGTTCTATATTTTTGGTTAAAAAATACATTTGATGAGTGAGATGATCACAAAAAACTTCATTTTTTTTTAATATATTCAGTTCACATAAAACTGCATAATTTGAAATTCTCTCTGAAATATTATACGGATACCACTCGATTTTTTTAGTGTTTGGACTAATATATTGATGATAAAAAAACCAATTATTGATAGCACTCTCTATAAATTTTTTATTATTTGCGTTTGGCTTTTTTAGATTAAGATTTAAAGCCCATGACCATCTATGAATATATCCTTGATCTTCACTATCTGGAAAATTAAAATTATTATTTAATTTCTTTATATCTATTTTTAGTTTTTTAGAAGCTAACTTTATTATTTTATTTTCGTTATATAAACTTTTTTTTATACTTATTTTTTTATTTTTTATATTTTGATCACAATACTCAATAATATATTTAAATTTTTTTGGATAATTATTGGGTCCATAATTCCTATAAAAAGCATAGTTAATTATTTTGTTTGTTAACTTTTTTATGTTTACCATAAGATTATTTAATTTAAATAATAATTTAAACTTTGTATTTTTTTTTAAAATTATCCCTTAAATTTTTACTTTCTTTTAAATCTTTAACAATTTTATTACTTTTAACTAGTGTTTCCTTAATACTTGAACACCAAATTTGAAAGTTTGAATAATTTTCTTGATAGTTGAAATATGGGAAAAAATTATTTAGATCATTTTTTTTTTTATCAACCTGAAAAAAAAATTTGTTAGGTCCATATATAAAAAAATAATTTTTTTTTAAAAAAAGTTTTTTTTCTATAAATTTAAAATTACTTTCTATTAAACCAAATTCATTACAACTTTTATAAATTTCTTTTTGAGTAATTAACATTAAAATAATTACATTTTACAATCTTGACAAATTTTTAAATCAAATTTGTAATTATATATTTTTTTTCTCATGTTTATATTTTTTTCATCGAACCAAATCTCTTTTAAAGATTTTTTCATTATGTTTCCAAATACATAATTGTTATGAAAGTCTTGACAGCACAAAATTAAGTCCCCTAAAGAATTTATTACAGGGTAAGTTGAATATGAACAATTTACAGGTGGTCTTTTTTTTTTTTCAATTTCAATCGACCCACCTCTATTTGCGAACATGTCTTGGTTTTCATCAAAATCAGTATAAAAATCTTGTAATAAGATACTTTCCTTTTTTTCATCTTCAGACAAAGTTTCAAGTAATTTTCTACATGGTTTCTTTAAATTTTTTGAGTGTTTTGAAATATAAAAAATATTAACACCAGATTTTTTAAATAAAGCATAGCTATCTAAATTTAAATAATCACCATTAGTAACTATCTTAATTCTTGTTTTAGGCAGTTCCTCTCTGATATGTTTTATCCATTTTGACATTCGGGGATCAGACATTGGTTCCCCATAAAGATGTGGAGATATTAAACCTTGAAAATTTAGATCTTTTAGTTGAGAAATTAGTTTTTTAAAAACTTCTTCCTTCATTAAAAAATGTTCATCCTCACCAAATCTTTCATAATCTACATTTGGGCAATATACACATTTTCTATTACAATAAGCAGTTGTTTCAAACTCAATTTCACTGAATAATTCATCAAACGGATTTCTTAAATTTGATCTAGATAAGACTAATTTTGCTATGTCTTTAATCGGTAACATTTCTCAAACACTTAATTTAAAAATTTGGTTATAATGTGATTAATCATATATTAATATCATAAATGCTTGTATTTATGCTCTTTAAATAAACTATTTTTTAAATTCTCAATATAAGTTATCTCATTTTTTGAAAAATTTTTAATTTTGCTAAATATTTTAGGTATGTCGTCTGGTGAATAAGCCACCTTGTAATACTTCTTATCAAAAAAATTAATAACTGGAGCTGAGATCAACTTTAGATCATTCACAGGGCAAATCACTTGTTTTCCATAAAAAATTGACTCTATCGTGGTTGATGAAGAATTACTTATTACAATATCAGACTTATTAATTAAATTATAAAAAGTATCATTCGTAAAACTTAAATTACTAAACTTTCGATAAAATAATTTTTTTTCTTTATTTGTAAAATTTGGATGAAACTTTATGGTAATTTTATAATTTTCTGGAATACTTTGAATATATCTAGCGATATTTTTTACTTCATCAAATTCGATAGGGAGTAAAATTAGAATATTTTTTAATCTTTTATTGGGCTTAATCTTAATTTTTTTTAATTTATCAAATCTATACAAAGGACCCTCTTTCAAAGAAATTAAATTTTTTGAATACTTATTAAAAAATTTAAAATATTTTTTTGTAGGCAAGTACATTTCACTAGGAATATATTTCTTTTTTACTTCTTCAAAAAGTGGCTGTCTATCAAAAAAAAAATTAAAATTAACAAATGAAGATGAGTAACCAATTAAATGAGTTTTAGGGAAAAAAGATTTAGCACCTAATACAAAACCTTTATCAGCAGGTTGATTTTCATTCCAATTAATTATTTTCTTAAATCTAAAATTTTTTTTCTTAAGATTATAAAAATACTTATAATTTATGATGCCATAGAAATAATTAAAGTCACAAAAACTGTTAGATAAATCATTTTTAATTAAAATATTTAAATTAACATTTTCTAAATAAATATTTTTTTCAAGGTTTTTAATATCTATGAAAGAAACTTTCTTTAAAGAAGATAAATAATCAAAAAAATTTAGAATATGAAATTTAAATATAAAGTTTGAATTTAGCATTATATTAGAATTAAGATATTTAAGTGATTTTGAAAATAATAAATTTTCTTCTGTAAGAACTATTTCTTTTTTAAATTTTTTTATATAATTTCCATAAAATCGATCATTAAATTTATTTTTTATAAAACAAGATTCTAATATTGTGGTATCCACAAGAATAAATTTTTTTTTAGTTTGATAATAAAATTTAGAAATTCTTATTTTGCAAATTAGTTGTATTAAAATAAAATAGATTAACAAAAAAAACTTTTTAAATTTAAAAATATCTTTTAAAAAAAAACAAAAAATATTCTTAAGTCCACCTTTGTATATAATATGAATATTGTTTTTTTTTAAAAATTTAAAAAGAATATATCTAGAGGTGTAAATATTAATTTTTTTATTATTTTTATTAATCTTTTTTAAAAGATTTAAAATACAAAAATAATAATATGTAAGAGATGTATCAAGATTTCTTGAAAAAATAGGTGACATCCCTACTAATTCATCTTGGTCATTAATAAATTTACCAAGATACTTTGCATAAATTTTTTTTTTATCTAAGTAAATTTTATTTAAAAGCTTAATATTTTTTTCATTTAAATTGTCTAAATCTATGTTTACCATTAAAAAAATAAAATTTTATACTGAATAATGTAACCTATGCAGATACTATTAGTGTCTAAATAAATCAATTAAATTAATATTTTTCATTGTTTAAATTATTACAACCAGATGCTACTTATTAGGGATAATAATACCAAATAAATTATATGAAAATAAGTAAATTTACAGATCAATTTGATAAAATTGAAAAAAGAAATATTAAGTTTGCATTGAGTTATCTTGTAATAATAATTCTATCTTTCATTTTGATATTATTCAAATTTACCGATTTTAAAATGATTAATATCGAATTTGTTAAATCATTAGGAGATATAACTAGTCAATATGTCGAAGAAAATTTTCTTTTTAGTTCAATGATATATGCAATTTTTATCTTTATCTGGGTTATGCTATGTGGATTTATGTCTCCAGTAATTCTGCTGGGAGGTTATTTGTTTGGTCCTATATACTCTACAATATTGATAACAGTATCTCACGCAATCGGTGCATCAGTTTTCTTTTCTATTTTCAAAATCTATTTTAAAAGTATTTTTAAAAAAATTTTTGAGAAAAAACATAAAAAAATAATTGATATATTAAATAAAGATTCTAGATATTATTTTTTATTTTTTAGAATTTTAGGGGGATTTGGGACACCCTCTCCGATTCAAAATATTATTCCTATTCTTATTAAAATTTCCTTAAAAGAATATTTTATAATTACATTGTTAGGAACAGCTCCTTTAATATTTATATGGTCAAATTTTGGTAGCTCAATCAAAGTATTGGCAGATTATAAAAACATTAACTTATCAATTTTGAATGAACCTAAAATCATAATCTCTCTAATTGGTCTTGCTATACTTGCTATTTTACCAATAATAGTAAAGAGACTCATATCTAAAAAAAATTAATTAATGCTTTTTTTTAATAATTTTTTAATAATTTTGACATCATTTGGTACATCAACTGGATGATTATTACTTTTTAAATTTACTACATTAATTTTATATCCATTATCTAAGAATCTTAAGATTTCTATATCCTCTAAAATTTCATTTTTACTTTTAATATTGAAAAGACTTTTTTTTAATATTTTCGATGGATAAGAATAAAGATTTACTTGTCCAAAATATTTTTTATTCATTTTAAATTCTTTATTCCCTGGTATTCCAGAGCGGCTAATATAAAGCAATTCACTTTTGTTGTTTGTCACGATTTTTGGAATATTAATGTTTTTTGAATTTTTAGATAAAATTTTACTCTGTGCAATAAAAATTTCATTTTTCTTTTCTAAGCTTTTTTTAAGAAATTTTTTAATATTTGATTTCTCAATTAAAGGTTCATCACCTTGAATGTTAATATAATTAAATGCTTTTATCTTTTTTGAAACTTCAAAAATTCTGTCTGTTCCAGTTTTACATTTCTTTGACGTCATTAAGCATTGAATATTATTTAAAAAACAATAGTTTAAAATTCGCTTATCATCTGTAGCTACATAAATTAATTTTTTATTTACTGATCTTACACATTTATCGTAGACATGCTGTAAAAGTACCTTGCCATTGATGTTCACCAATGGTTTTCCAGGAAATCTTGATGATTGATATCTTGCTGGAATAACTATTATAAATTTTTTTTTATTCTTCATTTTTTAAATATAAATCGTTGGTGTCAACGAACGGATTTTAATATAAGGAAATTTTTTACAAAATATTTTAAATAGATGTTTCATTTCATAATTTTTTTTCTCATCATCTTCATATCCATCGAACCCAGCTAAATAGATACTTTTAGCTCCACCCACGACACAAAGTGCTAATGAATACGCGGCTACTAAATTAGTATGCAGAGAACATTCTTTATTAAATACATCAAACTTATTATTTATTATATTCAATCCATAATAAAGAATATTCGACTTATTTTTTTTCTTTATTACATCTTGATAAATATTTTTTGGGATAATTAAGGGTTTATTAATTTTTGAATATTTTGGAAAATCTAATAAAATTCTCTCATAATTTGAAGCTAAGTAATAATCAACTTTATTTTGATTGATATGGCTATTAATATTTAAGCTCAATATTTTTAATTTTTTTGTTTTTGCAATTTGAGTTATTTTACTTTTATAATTTTTAATTGAATTTCCTTGAGCTAAAATCAATATATCAGAATTTAAACACCAATCCTTAGCATTCCATATACCTTTTTTTTCAGACTCTTTATTATAATATTTTTTTAAATAGTTTTGGTCGAATGATCCAGCATTAATTTTGCCCAACTGGTTTAAGAGTTTAATAATATATTCTGTTGAGTATTTATTTTCTTGTTGAATAGATTGAATATAAGTTGGATGAATATTGTTTTTTGCTGCGATATAATAATAAAGTGAACTGCCCCATTTATATTTCTTTTTAAGATTTTTAAAAATACCTTCAGATAATTCATAAATAGGTTTTAAATTATATCTATTTTTATTTAACTCATTCATTGCTGTCAGTAAGATCTCTGTTTGGACATTTCCTGCACCCCTTCCCATCCCTTGTATTGTACAATCTAACCAGTTAGCACCATGATTTTTAGCAGCTAAACAATTTGAAAGAGCGTCACCACAATTATCATGTGAATGAAAACCAAAATCTTTTTTCCAATATTTATTAAATATTTTACAAATTCTAATTGTTTCTTCCGGAGACATTGATCCTAATGAGTCTGCAAAATAAAGAATCTTAACACTTTTGCTTTTTTTAATTTTTGTAATTACTTTTTTGAAAATATTTTCTTTTTTATATGCACTTTGCATAATATTTAATATTACATCATAACCAAGTTTTTTTATGATTTTTAAAGATTTGATAATATTCTCCACCTCATGAAAATGGGTAGCAATTCTAATATACTTTACTGGTGAAACTTTTTTTTTATTTAATATTTTTTTTAGAATCTCATCTGATGTTATATTTTGATTAATCAAATCTGATGCATTAATCATAATAGCAACTTCTATCTTTTTATTTATTTTTAATTTTTTAATAAATTGATCTGTGGCAAATGCAAATGGGCCAGATTGTATTTTTTTTTTCAATAAATCTAAAACCTACTTCAATTACATCAATATTTGACTTATTAATCTTATCTATATATTCAGAAACGACTTTTTTTTTAAAATTCCAATTATTGTAATATCCACCATCTCTAAAAGTGCAATCTAAAATTTTAATTTTTTTCATCTGAATTAATTCCAATAATTCCTTTTATGTAATTGAACTTTTTAATTTTATTTTTTTTATTTAAAAATATATTTTTAAATAATTTTGGAGCATCTTTTAAAGATACCTCATGGGTTATGAGTGATTTTATCCAATTTGAATTTTTTTTTATAAAATTGTTAGTTTGCTTCCAATTATTTTCTTTGGTCTTAAAAGTTGAGTTCCAGATACCCTCTAAAACTAATTCTTTTCTCAAAATAAAATTTAAGTTTTGTTTTGAAAAAGTTACTTTTTTATAAACGTTGGCAGCTAATATTAATTTTCCTTTTTTATCTAACAGAGATAAAGATTTATTTAAGGAATTAGTGTTTCCTATAAAATCAATAATATATCTATAGCTGTTTTTGGATTTAAAATTATCTATATCAGTTTGAATTTTTTGGTAACTTTTATTTGGTACTTTATCAAGTCTATATTTGTTTCTATCTAAAATTGTCACATTTTTATAATTGTGAAAATTTAATATTCCTGAGATAATTAAGCCTAAAAATCCACCTCCTAAAATTAAAATTCTCTCTTTTTTATCTTTAATATTTATTCTATTAAAAATATTATAGGTAACTGATATTGGTTCAAATAAAGAAGCTAGTTTTAATGGTAGTTTGCGATCTATCTTGAAAATATTCCATTCATTTACATTAAGAAACTCTGATAAAGATCCATTTTCTCTTGATCCATAATACGAATATTTTTCACATAACTGATACTGTTTTTTCTTACAAGAAGAACAATTTTTACAAATTGGAATTAAAGGAAAAGCAGAAACAAAATCGTTTATTTTATATTTTTTAGCTTTTTTTCCTCTTTCTACTATCTTTCCAGAAAACTCATGTCCAAGAACTAAAGGATAAAAATATGCTCCCTTTTTAAAAGCTCTCGGGATATCCGAGGCACAAATTCCAGTATAATAAATCTTAATTTTATATTGATCTGGTAAAACTTTTTTATCTTCTGCTTGAGCTAAAACAAACGATTGATTTTTTTTAAGAGTTAGATTTAACATTTTCTAAGTTCGATATTTTTTAAAAAAAAATTCTTCCAATATATATATTGTTGTAATCCAAAGTAATCTCCTAGATTAATCCAGTAATCAACTGGCATAATTTTAACTTTTAAGCCATCACTAATTAAATTATTAATATTATTTGCTATATAATATTCATTATCTACTAAATTTTTTTTTTTTAAAGATATTTCTTGTGCGCTAATACAATCAGAAATTTGATTGAACCAAAAAGTTCCTGTAACCACATAATCATCAGAAGGATTTTTGGATATAGTTTTTTTTTCTATAATTTTTAAGACTTCATTTTTTTTGTTTATTTTACAATACGCGTAATCATTATAATTATTAATTATTTGACTTTTTAACTTGGTAGAAAAAATAATTACATCACACTTTTTTTTTAATTTTAAAAAATTTTTTATGTTAAATTTTAAAATATAATCACACGAGTGAATAATAGATTCCTCACTTATTGAAAAACTTTCTTTTACACGAGCAACTGTATCTGCCTGTCCAAGTGTATTAGAATTTAAAAAGACAAATTTAACATTTTTCTCTTTTGCAATTTTTTTTAAAACTCTACTTTTGTTAAATATGTCTTTTTTTATTATAAAATAAACATTTTTTGCACTAGGCAAATACATCATTGATTTTTCTAAAATACATTTATCGTCTATTTGAATTAAAGGTTTAGTTGTATTAAATCTATGTTTCCTAAATCTTTTTCCCAGTCCACCCATTGGTATAATTATATTATCTATTTTTTTCATGATAATTCGTTAGTTTGAAAATAATCTTTCCAAAATAGAAATAGTTCGTAGTCTTTAGGTGTGCCTAAGGAAATAAAATTAGAACATCTAAAATCTAAAACTTTTTTTTTTTCTTTTATCATTGGTATAAAAACTTGCGAGACATAAGTTTCGTTTTTAATTAAATTATTTTTATTTTTAATAACTTTTTTTGCATAATATTTAAATTCCTCAAAATCTTCAAAATAATATATTCCAGTTGAAACAATTTCTTTTTCAGGTTTTTTTGTATACGATTTTTTTTCTCTAAGGCTTATAACTTCGTTATTTCTAACTTTTAAATAACAATACAACGTACCTGTATACGAACTTGGTTGAAAATTTGAAAATGAAACAATCGCTCCATCATAACCATAAACTAATCTTTTAAATTTTTCATAATCCCAGTCAACTAGAAAGTCGTTATAAGCAATTACAAATCCACCCTTAAAGTTTCTAATATTTGCTTTTAAAACACTTTGAATTGGTCCAAGGTGATGATCATCTATTATATAAAAAAAAATATTTTTTTTAATTTTTTTTAAATAAGTCAAAATTTTTTTATTTTCAACAATTTGATTTTTTGATAAAATTAAATGAAAATTATCTCTATCATTAAATTGATTTAATACATTTTCGATTATAGTACTGTTGCCTAATGGCAAGAGATATTTTGGTTTTTTATATCCTTTTTTAAAAAATCTTTTTGAATGACCTGCTAGTGTTATTATGATATTCAATTTTTTACAATACTTCTTTCCAATATTGAACTGATGATAAAATTTCTTTTCTCATATTTCTTTCTATAAGAGTTCTTTCTTTAAAGTTAAGTTCTAAAACAAGCTCATTATCGAATGATTTATTATTATTTAAAATTTTAATAACTTTATTTCTATCAATTATACCTTTTTTATTATTTTTTTTTGTAAATGATAAATGACTATGATTTTTTCTGATTTTTTGTTTTAAGTGAATTACAGGACTTTTATTACAAAACTGATTTAACCAAAAATATGGGTCATAATCTCTTTTATCACTTGAACCTTCATCTCCATGTGCAATATCTAAACATAATCCAAATTTACTTCTAGTGTTCTTATTAAGTAAATTAAGAATTTTTTTTGTTTTACTGACTTTTTCTCCAAATTCTCTATTTACCGACATTGGTTCCCAAATTAAGCCTTTCAAGTTTATTTTGTAAGCATATTCTGAAAGTATATGCCAATTCTTAATTAGTCTTTTTTTTAATATTTTATCTATATTTTTTAATTCTTCAAAACCTATAATTCCCAGATGGCTGCCGGAATAATTTGCACCAAAATCTTTCGATATCTTAAAAAATTTTTTAAACCATTTAATCCAAAATTTTTGATGGTCTTTGTCATGATGACTAAGATGATTTAATCTGTCAAAACCTCCAGTAAAAGTGCTATTAATTTTAATATTCTTGTTATTTAGGATTTTATTTAATTTTTCATTATATTTTGAAACATAATAATCATTCATATTTAGCATCATAAAATCAGATGATAGTTGTATGTGGTCTATCTTAAGGAAATCTTTTATAAAATTTGCAAATAAATTTAAATTATTAAATCTATTTACAGCAAATCCTGTGCTTAAACTTAAAATTCTTTTTACTTCTTTTTTTCTCATTTTATTTTATCAATTGTTTCTTTAATTTCATTTAAGGAGTCTGTAATAGATTTATCTTTTAAGAATAAACCGCTAGAACCTAAGACTAATATTTCAGCTCCAGCTTTAACAAAATCACTTAAGGTATCTTTATTCACATTTCCATCTACAGTAATAGAAATATTTAATTTCATCTCATCAATTATTTTTCTAATTTTTTCAATTTTTTTTGTAATTTGAGGTATCATTTTTTGAGACATAAATCCTGGATTCACAGTTAAAATAAGAACATTATCAATATCCTCTAAAACATATTCCAAATGTTCTACAGGCGTTGCTGGTGCAAGTGCTATTGCAACGTTAGAGTGTTTTTTAATTTGAATTATATCTTTATGAAGATTTTTTGATGTTTCTTGATGAATAGTAAAAATATCATTTTTTTTCAAATTAAACGTATCAAACACCCTCATTGGCTCGTCAACCATTAAATGATAATGACTCTGCATCTTAGTAAAATTTTTTATGCTATTAATGATTGAAGATCCCATTGTAAAATCTGGTGCATAATTTCCATCGATTACATCATAGTGAATAAAATCTATTTCATTTTTTTCCAATTCAACAATCTCTTTTTTTAAATTTATCCAGTCTGCACACATTATTGAAGCAGAAAATTTTATATTTTTATAACTCATGGATTTAAGATTATTTTGAGACCTCTTTGTTTCTTAGCATATTCAAATGCTTTTAAGAAACTTTTTAATCTAAAACTATTAGAAATTATATTATTAAGATTAATTTTTTTATTTATAATCAAATTTGCTGCTTTAAGAATATGTTTTTTTTTAGAGCCATGTGATCCTACAACATTTAATTCTTTATAATGTATTAGATTAGTATCTATTAACGGCGGTTTACCTGTATAAGTTACACCTGAAAAATAATTTACATATCCATTATAACAAATATGATTTAAAATATTATTTTGAGCATGGGTTGAATTACACGCAATAAATCCATATTTAAAATTTAAAAAATTTCTTTGATGTTTTAATTTATTAATATGCAATCTTTTAATATATTTACTTTTAATTCCTAATTTCATTCTTTTTAAATTATTATCAACTATTAAAATTCTTTTTGAGTTTAAAAATAAACCAACAGATGCAATCAAATTTCCCATAGGACCATTCCCAAAAATTAGAATATCTCCCCCCTTTTTAAAATTTATTTTTTCAAAGCCATTTAAAGTGCAAGCTAATGGTTCACATAAAGATGCTAAATCAAAATTAATCTTTTTATACGTTTTAACGTGAGGAATTTTATTTAAAAGTTTTTTTTTAATAATCATATATTGCTGAAATCCACCATCTATTTCATGACCCAAGGCAAAATCTTTTTTTGTTTTACTTGGAATATCCGCACCAAAAATTATATTTTGATTTGATGTAACAGGTTTTTTTGAAACTATATTGCAAATCTGACCAGAAATTTCATGTCCAATTACACGACCTATTTTTACTCTTTTATTTTTACCCCTAAGAATTTTTATATCACTTCCACAAATTCCACAGCTTCTTACTTTTACCACAACATCATCTTTACTTGGTTGAATTTTACGATTTATTAATTTCAGTGATTTATTATTATAAATTAAAGAAGTGTTAATCATAATTTTATAGATAAAATAAAATAGGTTATTATTAAAGCTGAAAAAAAAGGCAAATATACAAAATTAAATTTTTTAAAAACAAAAGTTAAAAATTTAAGTATAAACATTTTTATTGATTTAAATTCTGAATTTTTAAATATAAAGAAATTATCTCTACTAAGATAGTATATTAGTGGCACATAATAAAGAAAATGTAATAAAAACATTGTAATCCTATTACCTAGTATGCTTAATTCTAGACCATAACCTGAAAGAGAAATAATAATTAGTAATAGTTCCACAAACATTAAAATATAAATTGATAAAAACTTTTGAAAAAATTCATATGAGTCTATTTTTAAAAATTTGAAACAACATATAATTAAAGTTATTGGAATTATAAAATAAACAAAAAAACTATAAACTTCGTAAGATTGTTCCTCTCTAATGCTTAATTGATTTAAATCTAATTGAAAAAAAGCTTGAGAGAATATTGCAAGATTTAAAATAACTAAATAAGTTATAAATTTTGTGTTAAAATTTATTTTTCCAATCTTAATAAGAGCTATAATAAAACAATTCCAAAAAATCAGACCCAAAAAACCATCAAGTGGATGAAACAAAGGTCCTATCATCCAAAGAAAGGTTAATAAGTATAAATTTTCTAAATTAATCTTTACAAGTCTCAGACTCAAGTAATAGACAATACAGAAATAAAGAATAGACAATGAGGGTAGTGGGAACCCCATTATTTCAAAGTTTTCCCCCGTATTAGAAAATTGAGTAATATTTTCATAATCAAATAAATTATAAATAAAATTAAAAAATGGATAATTTTCTGTTCCAGACATTGAAAGCAAGGTTAAAGAAATCGCCCACATACGCAAATTTAAAATTCTAAAAAAAATTTTATAAAGAACAACTGGCAAAATACTTGGTAGTAAAATAAAACCTAAAAAAAAAGTGAAATTTATTTTTTCTGAAATTATAAATAAAATATTACTGATGTATGGGTTATAACTATAAAGATCAATTGCCTTATCTAAGCTATCATTATTAATAGCTACAATATTATAATTAAAATTACTCCATACAAAAAAATATAATAAGAAAATAAAAAAAAATGACAATTCTACAAAATTTTTTTTTAATAATTTGATCATATTTAAGTCTTTAGAATATTTTTAAAATCCTTTAATATTTTTATACTTTTTTTTAAAGAATAAATAGAATATTTAATTTTTTTAGTTAATTTTTCGTTATTTCCCTCACCAAATTTTCTATCTTCAAAATAAACTTCAAATCTATGAATCTTAAATTTTTTTTTTTTAAAAAAGGCATAAAAGTATAGATCAATTAACATGTCATTGGGCGCTGAATTGACTACTTTTTCGTCTGGTTTAAAAAACATATTCGGTTGAGCATGAATGTCTGCCAAGGCTTCAGAAAAAATAATAGAATTATAAATAGACATAAGCGTAGTGAAAAAAATATCTATTATATTTCTTTTTTTTCTCAGACCTTTTATAAAAACATTTTTGCTTTGAAATTTATTAGCATAATTATAAGCTTCTACTATGTATTTTAAGTTAACTTGCAGATCTCCATGAGTATAACAAATTAATTCATTGTTAGAATTAAGTATTCCCTGCTTAACTCCATTTCCAAAACCAATATTTTTTTCAACATCGATAATTTTAAGGTTTCTTAATCTAAATTTATTTTCATTAATTAATCTCTTACTTTCATCAATAGATCCATTATTAACTAATATTACCTCGAATAAGTTATCTTTTTGAATTTCACAAAGTTGATCAAATAAATGTGGAATATTTTTACTTTCGTTGTAGCATGGTATTATTAAACTGAGATTAAAATGATTTATACTTGTCATAGAATTAATACTATTAAAGAACTAAAAAAAATTCCATTAAATTTTGGAATAGAAACAGATCTAAGTACTTATCAAAATAAAATTGTTATAAAACATGATCCATTTGGAAAAGGAGAAACTTTTGAAAAATTTATTAATCATTTTAAACACAAATTTATAATTTTAAATGTAAAATGTGAAGGATTAGAAAAAAAGATAGTTTCAATTTTAAAAAAAAAAAAGATTAGTAACTTTTTTTTTTAGATAGCTCTTTCCCATTCATATTCAAATTATCAAAAATTTTAACAAAGAAATTCGCAATTAGAATTTCAGATTATGAGAGTATTAACACAGCTATTATGATGAAAAATAAAGTAAACTGGCTGTGGATTGATTGCTTTAAAAGTTATAAATTAACAATATCCCAGATTAAAAAACTAAAACGTCACAAATTTAAAATTTGCTTGGTATCGCCAGAATTACATAAAAGAAAAATTAGTAAAAAAGATAAACAGTTTTATTTAAACCTAAAAAAAAACAAAATTGATATTGAAATGATTTGTTTTAAAAAAAATAGTTTTTATGAAATTAAAAATTTTTTTTAAGACTGTCTTGGTAAAATAAATAGTTGCATGCGCATATTGTAATAATTGGTAAAAAAATAATTCTTAAAATAGAATGATCTATTGGTGCAAAAAATACAAAAATCAAACTGTAAATAACTGCAATAGATGAAATCTTTAATTGATTTTCACTCTTATACCAAAAAAATAATAAAAAGAAAAAAATCAACAAAAAATTTGTTATAAAAGAATTCAATAATCTAAATGAAAATAAATTTTGTTCTAAGACTCTAGCGTTATCATTATCAATATGTATAAATAATTGAGGAATAAATCCACAATTAAAGATATCTTTGTTTACATAAATAAAAATAAGTATTGTTATAATAAAAGCACAGGAACTTTTTATAAAATTTTTAAAATTGTTTTTTGAAAATATTTTATTTTGTGTTGTAAAGTTTGAATTTAATATAAACCATACTAATGTAAATATAATACCACTTTCTCTGTTTAAAACGGCTAAAATACAAGTTATTAAATATAAAAAAAAAAACTTTTTTAACGAGAAATAAATACATGTTGATAATATTAGCATTTCATAAACAGAAAATCTTATTTCTTGAACTTCTCTAAAAGAATATAAAGAAAGAAATGAAATATGGGTGAAAAAAATAATTAATATATTTTTTTCATTTAATTCACTTAACTTCTTTTTTGACATAACGCATGAAGACATCAATGAAAATAAAAATGAAACTAATAAAATCAAAAAAATCGAAAAAGAAAAAAAATAATTAAGAATTTTTTTGCTTTGAAATTTTAAATAAATATTTTCCAACATAGAAATTCTCAAACCCTCAAAAACCCAGCGCAAATGATGCCTTTCTATTTTTCGATCTTTAATTTCATCACATAAATTATCTTTTTTAATATTATTTCTTCGTAATTTATAACCTTCATTTAATTCTTTATAAAAAATATAAAAACTTTCATGTTTATGATTTTTTATTAATTGAAAATTATTATTAACTATAATTTTTGATGAAATGAATAAAACTAACATCACGAAAGTAATAACTAATATTTTTCTTAGTTGGTAAATCATAAATTATTTAGATAACTAATTATTTTTTTTGTTACTTTCTCACTATTTTCGCAATAATCATACTTGTTTACATTAATTTTTAGATCTAGATTTGAGATATGTTCCTTTAATGTAAAATAATTTTCTATGGATATTTTTTTATGATCTTTCATGTCATATAAAAATTGTTGATTTTTATAATCTGGATTTAGATAAAAACTTTTTTTTCCTAGTGTCAAAAGTTCAATTATCATTGTTGATGCAAAACTAAGAACTAATTTTGAATTTATAGCTAACTCATATGAATTCATTTTTGGGTTTGCAATTATAACTTTTGAATTTTTTAAAATTGTTTCTTCATAACTACTAATATTACCTGGATGGTGTTTAAATCCAAATTTAACATCAGGGAATTCCATAGAAGCTCTTTTTAACCATTCTAAATGTTCTTTATATATCAGATTGTGACCATTCCAGTTATCATTGCGGGAAGATGGATACATATCATTTCCTGCAACATATAAAATATCATATTTTTCAATTTGATTAACTAGAGAATTTTTATCATTTTTTTTATTAAAAAATAAATTTTCCATAAAAAATGAACCAACAGGTATATTTTTTTTTAAATTAGTAAATCGTTCATTTTGTGGAAGACCTACCCTATCAGAGAATGAAAAATTATAATCTGCATTATAAAAAAAATTATTTAAATTAGTTGAAGATATGTTTTTTTGAATTGTTGCATAAATTTTTCCACCATTTTTTTTAAAAAAAAAATTTTTTACATTTGAGGTATCATAGTGTTTATGTGTAAGTAGATACTTTGAATTATAAAAATAAAAAAAATTTTTAAAAAAATAAAATTCTTTTAAGAAAGATAAAAGTAGATATATAAAGTTAATTTTTGTTTTAAAACTCAGTTTTAAACTATAAAAAAAAATCTTATAATAATTAATCAAATCTGAAATATTAAAATTAGTATCTAGAAAATTATAATGAATTATATTTGTATTATTTAGATTTTTATTTTCAGATAAGTACATTATTTGAGATCTACCCTCTTGAGCCTCTAGATTTTTGTATAAACTTAGCTCTAAATTACTTCCAATATTATCTACAATATATCTAGAAAAAAAATTTTTATGATTTTTTTTTTTAAAAATAATTAAAATTATAGGGTGTATTAGAAAATAAAAAAAAAATGGTTTAGTAAATTAAACTTCAGTTTTGTTGTTTTTTCACTTATATTAAAAAATATTTTTTTAGATAAAAAACTACTTAATTCTTTATCAGGAAATTTAAGTAAAATTGAAATTTTTTTAATTTCTCTCTGAATCTTCTCCTCATTCAAAAATTTTACAATACTGTTAGACAGCTTAATATTTTTTTCTAATAAATTTTCATTTAAATTTTGATCTTCAAAATTAAAAATTGACATTTTTGTATGATATTTTGTTCTGATTTATCTCTATTACACAATCTGCATATTGTAAATGATAGTCATTATGTGAAATTAATATTAAGGTTTTCATATTATTTTTAGACCAATTGACGATATTATCTAATATATTTTTTTCATTTTTTTCATCTAGATTGCTTGTAGCTTCATCCAAAATTACAATATCTGGATTTTGATAAATTATTCTTGCTAAATTCAATCTTTGTTTTTGTCCTCCAGATAAAGTTTTTCCTCCATCAAATAAATCAGTTTTAAGATTAATATTATCTAATCCATTGATATTAACAATTTGAATTGATTCTTTTAGTTTTTCTAAATTGGGTTTGTTATCAAACATAGTTATGTTTTGTTCTAAAGTACCTGGAAATATAAACCCTACTTGGTCACAATAACTTAAGTTATCAATTACTATTTTTCCACTTAGTTGAAATATTTCTTTTTCATCAATCTTTAAGGCAAGGTTATTTACTTTATTCAAGCCTGCAATAATATCAGTTAATGTAGATTTACCGCCTCCTGAATTGCCAACAATTACGTGTATTTTGTTTCTAAATATTTTCAAATTCTGATTTGTGAAGATATTTTGAAATTCTTTTCCATATGAAAAATTTAAATTCTTAATCTCAATGCATTTTTTAAAATCTAAAGTTTTTGCTTCAGTATTTTTTTGTTCAATAAGTAATGACTCCTTTATTATCTTTATTGAAGGTAATAATCTTATAACATGTAATAAATGATCATTAATCGCACCTATTGAATTGTTTATTTTATATGAGGCAGCAAAAAAAACTAATAAAGTACTCAATATCTTATCACTACCAGTATTAATAGAAAAATAATACAAAGTTGAAAAAATTATTACAAACGTAAATAATTTAACAAAGCTACTAGGTAAGTTTAAAAATGCGTTCAATAATAAATGATTTTTTTCATATAACCCGATTTTTTTTTTTAATTTTTCTTGAAATAAAATTTGCTTATTAAATATTTTTATAATTTTAATGCCGGAAAAAATACTATTTGCCTCTGTAAAAATATTTTCTTGCAACTTTGCAACTTCTTTTGATTTAGAAAAGATTAATTTTTTTCCAAATATTGATGTTAATAAAAAGATAAATAGAAAAAAAATTGTTAGAATTAGAGTAAATTTTAACGAAAGAAAAAATAAAAAAATATAAATAAAAAGACTTATCAAAAACTCCTTAAAAATACTTAATAAATGTGAAATTATCTCACAACCATTTCTAGTGTGAACAAGAAGTCTCTGAATTAAATTTCCTGAAGATTTATTGCTAAAAAAGATAACATCCTGAGACAGGTAACTATTTAATATTTTTTTCTGCCATGCAGCGTTTTTATCCTCAACGATAAATCTATTCAAATATACCGATGATAACTGTAGTAAAAAAGTTAAAAAAAAGCTTAAGATTGCCAATGAAAAAGTTATCTTCATAAATTCTTTGGTATTTAATTCAAGACCAAAAAAATTATTAAATTTAGCTGTTAGTTGGATTATTTTATCGCTTGAAGTAAAACTATCAATTATAGGAACTAAACTTGCAATTATATATGTTTCAAAAATAGATAGTAATAATATTAAAGATAAGAATAAAATTAAAAGATTTTTTTTTGAATCTTTGAAAGTTAAATTTAAAATCTCAAAAATTTCAGATATGTATAATTTTAATTTTAAAAACATAAAAACTTTTTTGAAAACACCTATCCTTTTAAATCAAACTTTTTATAGTCATTATTTAGATCAAGATAAGACATTTTTTTTAAGTCTTCATATCTAGTTATAAAAGACCATCTAATTTTATTAGAAGTGACATTTGATCTACTTTTGTGAATAGTTAAAGTATTTGTCATCAATATTTCTCTCTTATTTATATCAAAAAAAGTAAGCGGAAAAGTAATTATTTTTGATATATTAATTCTATTCATAATTTATGTTGATTATATATTTGAATAAACGTATATGTTCATTAGAAAATAAACATCATTCAGACACAATTTTTACATTTTATTAAATGATTATTAAAAAATGAATATTAAAAATAGCACTATTTTAATAACAGGAGGTACTGGATCATTTGGACAAGAATTTATTAAAATTTTTCTCAAAAATCATAATCCAAAAAAAATAATAGTTTATTCTAGGGATGAACTTAAGCAGTCTTTGATGAAAGAAAAATTTAACGACAAACGTCTTAGATTTTTTTTAGGAGATGTGAGGGATCTTGAAAGATTAAAGTTAGCCACTAGAGAGGTTGACATATTAGTTCATGCGGCAGCATTGAAACAAGTTCCTGCAGCTGAATACAATCCAACAGAATGTATCCAAACTAATATTGATGGAGCAAAAAAT
>MDSV01242036.1_pt1 | contig 19937 bp, 21 predicted proteins | sample 810851 | NCBI WGS metagenome assembly MDSV01 (sample SAMN05326640, study PRJNA326480) | marine metagenome | isolation source: seawater | place: Atlantic Ocean: North East | collected 2012 | reverse complement strand
TATTTTTCCAAACGTATTGCCTGACATGGCGATAATTATAGTCCAAAAAGCTAAAAAAGCTTTATTTTATGGGATTTTTGATAATAATAACTGGAAATCAATAACAGAAGTTTCTTCAAGTTCCTTTTGATTCATACACAGATTAAATATCTTATTGGTGATATCTTCATCGAACGTGATAGCTAAATTATTCATGAATTTCTTTTCCAAAACCGGAATCCCTTCCTCTCTTCTTCTTTTATGTCCAATAGGATATTCAACCTCAACCTCTTCAGTTGAAGTGCCATCATTGAAATGAATCTTAATTCTGTTTGCTATCGAGCGCTTATCTGATTCAAGATATTCTTTTGAGTATCTTTTATCTTCGTTGATAATCATTTTTTCTCTAAGTGCGTCAATTCTTGGATCTTGTGCTACATCATCTTCATAATCTTCTGCAACTAAATTGCCTTTCAATAGACCGATGGCAACCATGTATTGCAAACAGTGATCTCTATCAGCAGGATTATTTAGACCTCCGACCTTTGAGATAATTCTAATAGCAGATTCATGTGTAGTTATTTCAACAGATTTTATATCATCAATTTTATCTTTAATTTCATCATGCAACTTTACTGCTGCCTCTACTGCGGTTTGAGCATGAAACTCTGCAGGAAAGCTAATTTTAAAAAGAATATTTTCCATAACATAAGTTTCAAAAGGCTGAGGTAAAGAAAGTTTTTCTCCATCAAACGAAACATCTTCGAATCCCCAAATGGGTGCAGATAATACACCAGGGTATCCCATCTCACCTGACATGGTAATCATTGCTAGTCTTACAGCTCTACTAGTTGCGTCTCCAGCTGCCCAACTTTTTCTTGAACCTGCATTTGGAGCATGCCTATAAGTCCTTAAACTTTGTCCATCAACCCATGCTTGACTAACAGCATCTTTAATTTGGTCTACCGAGCCACCTAATAATTTTGTAGCAACTGCAGTTGAAGCAACTTTAACCAATATTACATGATCCAAGCCAACCTTATTAAAACTATTTTCAAGCGCTAAAACACCTTGAATCTCATGCGCCAAAATCATTGACTCTAATACAGTTCTTATTGTTAAAGGTTCTTTACCATTAGCTATGTTTTGCTGTGATATAAAATCACAAACCGATAAGATCGCACCTAAATTATCTGATGGATGTCCCCATTCAGCGGCAAGCCAAGTATCGTTATAATCAAGCCATCTAACGATACAACCAATATCGAATGCTCCTTTTACTGGATCCAACGCATAATCTGTTCCAGGAACTCTAACCCCAAAAGGAACCTTAGTATCTTTAACAATTGGACCAAGCATTTTAGTACATGCTGGAAATTGAAGTGCAAGCAATCCACAACCAATGGTATCGATAAGACAATTTCGTGCAGTATCTAAAGCTAAATCAGAATTGATTTTATAATTTGAGGCATAATTAGCAATTTCAGATATTAATCCATCAAAACCTGGCCTGATATTCAGATCAACATTTGATGACATATTTTAAGGCCTATCAGAAATATCAACCCAGTCTGAAGAGTCTACTCCAATATATTCAGCGCTTGGTCTTATGATTCTATTATTTGCTCTTTGCTCCATACAATGCGCAGCCCAGCCAGAAATCCTAGACATTACAAATATTGGGGTAAATAGTTTTGTTGGTATGCCCATATAAAAATATGCAGGAGCATGAAAAAAGTCTGCATTAGCAAACATTTTCTTTTCATCAGCCATAACTTTTTCAACTTCCTCAGCTACCTGATAAAGGATATCATTTTCAGCAAGCTCCGATAATTCTTTAGCATATTCTTTAATAACCGCATTTCTTGGGTCTCTTATAGAATAAACTGCATGACCAAAACCCATAATTTTTTCTTTGTTGCTTAACATTTCAATAATATTAGCTTTAGCTTCTTCTCTTGAATTCCAATTTTCAATTAATTCCATGGCTTTTTCATTAGCTCCGCCATGTAATGGACCTCTCAATGATCCAATTGCTGCAACAACACATGAGTGAATATCAGACATGGTCGATGCACAAACTCTTGCTGTAAAAGTGGATGCATTAAATTCATGCTCAGCATATAAAATTAAAGATACATCCATAACTTTTTTATGAAGATCAGTTGGTTTTTCACCATGAAGAATATATAAAAAATGTCCAGCCATGCTATCTTCATCATTGACCAAGTCTATATCTAGTCCTTCATGGGAAAACTTATACCAATAAGTAACAATTGATGGCATAGTTGCAATCATTCTATTAATTGAATTTAGTTGATTAGAAAAGTCTCCTTCTGGCTCTAAGTTTCCTAGCATAGATACTCCTGTTCTCATCACATCCATAGGATGAGCAGTTGCAGGTATCTTTTGAAGTACTTCTTTTAATGAGACAGGAATATCTCTATGATTTTTTAGTAATGCTTTGTATTCATTTAACTCAACTTGATTAGGAAGCTTGTCATAAAGCAAAAGATAAGCAACTTCTTCGAATGTTGCTTTTTCTGCAAGTAATTCAATTTTATGTCCTCTATAAGCAAGTCCCTCAACCTGACCCACTGTGGAAAGAGATGTTTCTCCAGCTACTTGTCCTCTTAAGCCTGCTCCTTCTAATTTCTTTGTCATTTATATTCCTTAGTCATTTGAAAGTTTTTCATCAAGTTGTTTTTCAAAATTATAGTAATCTAAAACTTCATATAACTCTTCACGGGTTTGCATTATATCTAAGAGCTGCTCTTGTGTCCCGTCTTTAATTATTGAATTATATATTTTTTCTGCTGATAAACTCATAGCTCTAAAAGCAGTTAAAGGATATAAAACCATGTCAACTCCAACTTGTTTTAACTCATCTTGTGTAAATAATGGGGTCTTGCCAAATTCAGTAATATTTGCAAGTATTGGAGTTGAAAAATTTTCTTTAAAAACCTTATATTGCTCTATGGATGTTACTGCTTCAAGAAAAATACCATCTACGCCTTCGTCAATATATGCATCGCATCTTTTAAATGCTCCATCAATACCTTCTGTTGCAATTGCATCGGTTCTTGCCATTATAAAAAAAGATTCATCTACTTTTGAACTAATGGAAGCACATAATCTATCTCTCATCTCTTCTATTGAGACTAATTTTTTATTTGGCCTATGTCCGCATCTTTTATCAAATACCTGATCTTCAATATGTACTGCAGCGCATCCTGCTTTACCCATCTCAATAATAGTTTCAGAAATTTGCTTACTGTCTCCCCAACCTGTATCAATATCTACAAGTAATGGTAATGAAGAAGCATCGGTTATTCTTTTTACATCAACTAGTACATCTTGCATTGATGTAACACCAAGATCTGGTAAGCCATATGAAGCAGCAGCAACTCCACTGCCAGAAAGATAAATTGCTTTATGGTCTGCTCGTTCAGCAAGTTTTGCAGAATATGCATTAATTGTTCCAGGTAATATTAATGGTTGATTGTTTTTGAGAGAATCTCTAAATTTTTGACCTGGCTGCATTTTAATAAAACTTAATTCCTCTTATTATTCTATCTTTATTATTTTTTCTTCTCCATTTATTTGTATCTCTTAAACTGTATACGCAACCACAATATTCTTGTTGGTAAAAATGTTCTCTTTTTGAAATTTCTATCATTCTTGACGAACCGCCTTGTTTTCTCCAATTGAAATCCCAAAAAAATATATCTTGATATCTTTCAGCTGCCCTCTTTCCAGATTCATTAATTTGATTCATATCCTTCCATCTTGAAATCCCAAGAGTGGTTGCAAAAACATTAAAGTTATTCTCATGAGCGAATAAAGCAGACCTTTCAAATCTCATATCAAAACACTTAGTACATCTTTCACCTCTTTCTGGTTCGTTCTCTAGGCCTTTAATTCTTTCAAACCAATTATCTTTATCATAATCACCATCGATACAATCAAATCCAACTTTCTCACAAAATCTTCTATTTTCATCTTTTCTAATTTCATACTCATCTATGGGATGAATATTTGGATTATAAAAATAAACTGTGGTTTTAATATTTGATGAGGCTAAGGTTTCAATTATTTCACCAGAGCATGGGGCACAACAACTATGTAATAAAAGTTCTTTTTTATCATTAGGTAATTTTAATTCTGGTCTAATATAATTTTCTAATTTTAATTCTTTATTCATTTTTTATTCCATACGGTACATGACCAGAAGTAGTTGATTCCATAGCATTCATAATATGCTTTCTTTGGTCATCAAAAAAGATATCAGCATCAAAAGATTCTAAAAATTTATTTTTTTCCATACCTCCTAAAAATAATGATTCATCGATCCGAACCCCCCATTCTCTTAGAGTTTTTATTACTCTCTTATCTGATGGAGCTGATCTTGCTGTAACTAAGGCTGTTCTAATTGGGCATTCATTAATTTCAAAATCATTTTGAATTTTATTTAATTCAACCAAAAATGATTTAAATGGTCCCTCTTTTAAAATTGTATCTGTGTTAAGTTCATTTTCTATAAATGCTTCTAATCCTTTCTCATGAAAAACTTTTTCAGACTCATCCGAAAAAATAACTGCATCACCATCAAATGCTATTTTCAATAAATTTGAATCAGATTTTTTTTGCTGATCAGCCGGTCTAGAAATAATAGTTGCAGCAGCAACATTACTTTCTATTGCAAGTTTAACGTCCTCCATACTGCTAGAAAGAAATAAGTGAACTCCAAAATCTTTTACATACCTATGGGGGCTTTCACCACCACAGAAAGCAGCTCTAGAAATATTTAAATTATGATCCTCGATAGAGTTTCTTATTCTTAGCCCAGTATCAGATGTATTTCTAGATAAAAGAATAACTTCTACTCGATCTGACTTTTTATATAAATCATTAATTTTGAGAATTTTTTTTACAAGATTAAAAGCCTGACCAGGTGCTAATGTCTTGTTCTCATTATCAATTTGGTAATCAGCATAAGGCTTGAGTCCTTCTTTTTCATATATTTCATGGCTTTCATCAAGATCAAATAATGCTCTTGAAGATATTCCTATTATTAGTTTTGATTTTTCTTTATTCATTTACCTTGAAAATATATTATATTTTATATTATACTGTACATACATTCAGTATTATTATGAAAGAAATTACTTCACAACAACAAAGAGTACTAGATTGTATTCAAATTTACTTAAATAAGACAGGTTTCCCGCCTACTAGAGCAGATATTTGTAAAGAATTGGGTTTTAAATCACCCAACTCGGCTGAAACACATCTTAGAGCTCTTGAAAAAAAAGGTTACATTTCTATTGAAAAAGGAACATCCAGAGGAATTTCGATAACAAAAACAGAAGAAGATCTTTTTATTGAGGAGAATGAATATCCTATAATTGGGCTTGTTGCAGCAGGATCTCCAACTCTTGCTCAAGAAAATATAGAGCAAACAATAAATTGCTCAAAATCATTTTTTAGTCAAGGTTTTGATTATTTCTTAAGAGTGAAAGGTCTCAGCATGAAAGACGCTGGAATTATGGAAGACGATCTTATAGCTGTAAAAAAGACTAACGACATAAAAAATGGTGACATCGTAATAGCAAGAATTGAAGATGAGGTTACGGTAAAGTTTTTTAGAAGAAAATCGCCCAAAATTGTTGAACTAGAACCTGCTAATGAAGATTTTGAAAATATTGTTATTGATCTTGAACATCAAGAACTTCATATAGAGGGCAAGAGTGTTGGTCTTTTAAGAAAGAATTAGTGAACTATATTTTCTTTTTTTGAAAAAATACTTCTTTGCTTTTCAAAAAATTCATCTAGATCATTAACATTACCACTAACACTTTCAATTCCAGCCCTAATCATTTCTTTTGCAACTGCTAATTCTTGACCCTGAAGAAAATCTTTAGATTCTTTTGAAAACTCAATTTTAACTATTGGATTATCATGATCATCCGACCTTCTAAGTACTATTGATCCATCAGGTAATTGAGCTAATTCTAAATAATTTGTCATAGTGTTCCTTGTTTTTTAAGCTTAACATTCATAAAGTATTTTGCGAAGCAACTCTTTGAATATTTTATATTTATCTAATATTAAACTAAATTTTTTCAAGTCATTTGACTGATTAGATATAATTAAGTTTTTACTGCGTTCAGAGATCAATTTATCTTTTGAATCTTCTAGTTGATAAATAAATCCATCGGGTTCTATTTCCTTTGATATTATGCTTTTAAGTGCTGAACTATTTGAAAGTTTTATTAACTTATATTTAAAATTAAAATTCTCAATACTTTCAATTTCTGATATAAATGATTTATAGATGTCATCTGCTAAATAAAAAACACTATTCTCAATACAATTAATGAATAATAATTGATTTTGGTAGTCCTTGGTTGAAAGATCAAATACTAAATTTCTTAATATTTCTTCAGATAAATCTAAGTATAAATTTGATAACTCTTTTTCTTTCACTTGCTCTTTAAGCTTTGAACCCATTCTCCATTAGAATAAATAGCAGTCCACTTAGTTTTTTTGCCATCCTTTTCAGAGGCAAGATAGTGAGTATCTTCAGTTCTGTTGTAACGAATAACATAAGGGTTTCCATCAGAATCCTCTTCGGGGGCTGTTAATAAATATAAGTGTTTATCTTTATTTGGTAAAAACTTACATGCTTCTCTTATCTCATCTTCTAACTTATTAATTTCAAATACTTTTGGGGCTCTTGTCTCTCTATTTTTTGGATATTGGCTAGCTGCTAAAAATAACCCCTTCATGCTATCTCTTAATAAGTAATGATCTTCACACTTTAGACATTTTAAATTTTCAAGCTCAATTGGCTCCATAGTGATGGGCTTTGGTTCGCCATTTCTTTGAAGTGCTCTTGTTGTTCCACAGTTATCATTTAGACAAGCAAAATATTTTCCAAATCTACCTGTTTTTAATTGCATTTCAGAACCACATTTATGACATTCAAGAGTTGGACCATCATATCCTTTAATCTTAAACTGGCCATCTTCAATAAGATATCCATCACAATCAGGATTTTTACCACATACATGAAGCTTTCTTTGTTCATCAATAAGATAATTATCCATACTGGTTCCACATTTTGAGCATCTTTTCTTTATTAAAAGATTTTGTGCCTCTTCGGTATCATCAACACTTACTGCTTCATCACCAGATATTAAATTAAGAGTTTCTTTGCATTTATCATCACCTGTGTTTTGGTAGCCTGAGCAACCTAAGAAAACTCCATTTGAAGAGTTTCTTATTACCATATTAGTTTTACAACAATTACAAGTAATATCAGTTTCTATTGGAATATTTCCAGGCCTCATTCCTATTTCTTCATCTGAAGCTGAAATAAGATCGTTTTGAAAAGTTTTATAAAAATTATCTAAAACATTTTTCCAATCAGCATTGCCATTTGCTACCTCATCTAAACTATTTTCTAAATTTGCAGTAAAGTCATAATCCATTATGTCGTCAAAACTTTCTAAAAGTCTTTCAGCAACAATATGACCAATCTTTTTTACAAAAAACCTTTTATTTTGAATCTCAACATACCCTCTATCTTGGATTGTAGAAATTATATTTGCATATGTAGAAGGTCTACCAATGCCCTTTTTTTCCAGTTCTCTTACTAATGCTGCTTCAGAAAACCTTGATGGTGGCTTTGTATGTTTTTGATCAAGGTTAACTTTTTCTATTTTTACTCCGTCTCCTTCTGATAAAGAAGGCAAAATATTCTCTTCTTGTGAAATATTTTGAAAAACATTTGTGTAACCATCAAAAATAACCTCTCTTCCTTTTGCAACAAAAGTATTTTCATTAATAATTATCTTTGCAGAAGTTGATAAATATTCTGCATCTGGAAGTTGAGATGCTATAAAGCGCTCCCAGATTAATTGATATAGTCTTGTTTCTTCATCAGACAGATTAATCAAATCCTTTGAGCGGAGATGAGCATTTGTTGGTCTTATCGCCTCATGCGCATCTTGAGCATTTTCAGTACTTGAATATATTCTAGGGTCGATTGTGAGGTACTTTTCTCCCAAATTTTCTTTAACAAAATTTCTAGCATCATTTATAGATGTTTCGCTTAAGCTAGGCGCATCTGTTCTCATATATGTTATGTAACCTGCTTCATATAATTTTTGTGCAACTCTCATTGTTCTTTTGACATTAAAATTTAGTCTTGTGCTTGCGGATTGTTGAAGTGTTGAGGTTATAAATGGCGGTTTAGGTCTTACTTTAACTGGCTTTTTAGAAATTTCGTTAATAGATAATTCAGCTAAATTTACCTGATTTTGAATTTCTTCTGATTCTACTTTTGTTAATAACGGGTCTGATTTTTTTCTTACAAGGTTAAATTGTATTATTTCTTGTGTATTCAATTTTACATCTAATTTAATTTCCCAAAACTCTTCAGGAATGAATTCCTGAATAGATCTTTCTCTCTCATCCAATACTCTTAATGCAACTGATTGAACTCTTCCTGCAGATAAACCCCTTGCTATTTTTTTCCAAAGCAATGGTGACAACTCAAAACCAATAACTTTATCTAAGAACCTTCTTGCTCTATAAGCCTTAACTAAATCTAAATCAATTTCTTTTGGATCAGAAAAAGAATCTAAAATTGCTGTCTTTGTAATTTGATTAAATCTTATTCTTGAATAATTATATTTTGATCCTAATACTTCTTTTAAGTGCCATGCAATTGCCTCACCTTCTCTATCTAAGTCAGTTGCTAGATAAATATGCTCTACTGACCTTGCTGCTTTTTTTAACGCTTTTAAAACTTTTTCTTTCTCTGGGATGATTTGCCAATCAGCTTTCCATTCATTATCAGGATCTATTCCCATTCTTTTTATTAATCTTTTTCTGTCATTAATTTTTTTTAGCTTGATTTTTTCTTCAGCACTAATATCTTTTGGTAAAGAGGATCTTTTACCGCCGGGTGTAGCCTTCTTAGGGAGATCTCTTATATGACCTACACTAGATTCAACAATAAATTCAGAACCAAGGTACTTTGATATTGTCCTTGCTTTAGCTGGTGACTCTACGATTACAAGTGATTTTGTCATATAAAATAATTTTCCTTTTTTATGAATATCATCAAATAGGTCATGTTGGCAAGCTAAATTTAAAAATTATTTAATTTATCTATATCTATCAATATTTTTTTAAGCTCATCAATGCCTGTATTTTCTTTCCATAAGAACGATACAGAAACATTATTAAAAATCACTTCAACTAAGTTAACAGACATGCCTTGAAGTACACTATTTATATAATTAAATTTATCCGAATATTTTAATTTCACAGGAGAATACAGGATTAATTTATCTTTGTCTCTAATAAAATGCCCTTCTTTTAAATTAGTTTTATTTTTAATTTGATAACTTACATCTAAGGATTCTTTGTTTTTAAATTTACTTTTTATATTTAAAATTGAAGTAATTTTACATCCTAATAACTTAGATTCCATTCTCACTTTTGCTAACTCTCTGGAAGATTTAGAGGGAATTGCCATCGAGATTGAGCCTATCAAAAGTAATATTGCCGTACAAAAAACTAAATATTCCATAATCTTAATTATTTAATATTTCATGAATTATATTTGGTCCTTTGATAATAAAACCTGTATAAATCTGAACTAGTTGAGCACCGGCTTTTAGCTTAAACTGATAATCTTTTCTAGAAATAACTCCCCCAACACCGATAAGTGGTAAATTTTTAACTTTATTATTTATATAAGATAACCTATCAGTAGCTTTATCCATCAGTGCTTCGCCAGATAACCCCCCTTCTATAAATCTAAAGTTATGATTTTTAATATTACTTTTATCAGTAGTAGTATTGGTTGCAATTAAACCTACGAGACAAGATTTATGAACAATTTCAATTAATTTATCGATTACTTTATCTGACGTATCTGGTGAAATCTTTAAAAAAATTGGTACTGTTATATTTAGCTCGCATACTTTTGATTCAATTGATCTTACTAAATTTTTAAGCTCTTCCTCATTATGAAGCTCTCTAAGGCCAGAGGTGTTTGGTGAAGATATATTAATAGAAATATAATCAGAATATTTATGTACTTTCTCTAGGCATACCAAATAATCATCAATTCGCTTATTACCTTTAGAATCTTTATTTGCTCCAATATTGACTCCAAGAACACCTTTATATTTTCTATTTTTTAAATTATTGATCAAATAATTAACACCTTTATTATTAAAACCTAAACGATTAATAATAGAGTTTTCTTTGAAATTTCTAAAAACTCTTGGTTTGCTATTTCCTTTTTGAGCCTTTGGAGTGATTGTGCCAACTTCTAAAAAACCAAAACCAAGCTCACCTAATGAATTTATATAATCTCCATTTTTATCAAGACCAGCTGCAGTACCAAGTCTATTTTTAAATTTTATGCCAACAAATTCAAAAGCTTCTTCATGCAAGGGTTTTTTTATAAAAAATTTAAGTATCTTTAATTTATATAAAATGTTTAAAGAATTTAGTGAAAGAGAATGGGATAGCTCAGGTGGAAGTAACTTAAAAAATTTAAGAAAAAAACTCAAATAATTTCCTTTATTATTTTCTTTATATGTTTGTTTATTGATTCATCTCGCAAAGCGAGTGCAATGGTAGCATGAACAAAACCTTTTTTACTACCACAATCAAATTTTTCACCATCATATAAACATGCTAAAACATTCTCATCTTTTAACAAAGATTTGATTGCATCTGTAAGTTGAACCTCTCCGCCTTTATCAAAATCTGTAGATTTCAAGTGATTAAATATTGATGAAGTTAAAATATATCTTCCACAAACTGCTATATCTGATGGTGCTTCTTTATAAGAAGGTTTTTCTATTATATCTTCAATGATTATGCCATTATCTAAAAAGTCTCCTGGTTTAATAACACCATATTTGTGAATGTTTTCTTCATCTACCTTATTAACAGCAATTACTGAAGAATTATGCTTATCATAAATCTCTAATAATTGACTAAGACATGATTTTTCTGAAAAAATTAAATCGTCTGGGAGTAAAACAGCAAAGTCTTCATTATTAACTATTCTTTCAGCATGGAGAATTGCATCACCTAAACCATTTTGAGTCTCTTGATTAATATAATAGAAGGTTATATCAGAAAATATCTTAGGATTTAGTTTCTTGGCAATTTCTCCTTTTCCAGATTTGATTAGTTTTTTTTCAATCTCTTCATTCTTGTTAAAGTGTCTTTTAATAGAGTTCTTTTCTGGGCTAGTAATAAAAATAATCTCTTTTATCCCAATACTAATAGCTTCTTCTACAGCGTATTGAACTAAAGGCTTATCAATAATTGGCAACATTTCTTTTGGAGTTGCTTTTGAAGCTGGTAAAAATCTTGTACCTAAACCAGCAACCGGTAATACTGCTTTTTTAATCATTCAACTAACCTTAGAAAAGATAATTTTATATATCATAGCAAAGATAATTCCTGAAATTAATCCACCTAGGTGTGCAAAATTTGCAACTGAGCCAAAACCAAATAAATCCAAGATTCCCATAAAGCCAAGTATTAACCATATGATCATAAACAAATATAAAGCAGGAGGAAGGCCGTAAAGATCATATTTTGATTCCATTTCTTCTATCAAGCAAAAACCAAGCAGCCCATAAATAACACCTGACAAACCTCCGAATAAATTTGAGCTTGTCCAATAAAATTGAGAAAAATTACTAACAACTGATGAAATTAAAACTAGTAGTAAAAAAATTAAAGTCCCATTTATCTTCTCAATTTTTTCACCAAGAATATAAATCCATAAACAATTAAAAGCTAGGTGTGCAAAAGAAAAATGAATAAACATCGGGCTTATAAGTCTCCACCACTGGTTATCCATAAAAAAAGTTTGATTAAATGAAGACATGGATACAAAGCCCTGATTAGTAATTATGATATTTGTAAAAGTTAGTGGCTCAATAATTGAAATAATTGCGCCAAAATTTGATAGAACAGCGACTGTAATTGAAATTAGTATTATTGGGATATGGAAATTTTTAAAGATTTTCAATTTAGTTATTTGAAATATTTAGGCTCCATCCAAGTTTTTCTCTGCATGCTTCAAAAAAATCATTATCTTCAGGATGAACTAATTTTAGAGTTTTTTCCATCTTAGATATATTAATTTTTACTCCATATGGGAGTTCCACATCATCTTGTCCATCAACACATATTTTTGCATTATCACTTGGCCCATCAAATATTTCTATTTCAACATTTTCACTTGAAGAAATTATAAAAGGTCTTGAGGATAAACTTTGAGGTAGCATGGGTAATATGGTCCATACATCTAGACTAGGATGAATTATTGGGCCACCTGCTGATAAGGCATAAGCTGTTGATCCAGTCGGAGTTGCAATAATTAAACCATCAGATCTTTGTTCATAAACAACTTTACCATTAACATTTAGTCTGTATCTCATAAGTTGAGCATATGCACCAGAGTGAATCACAACTTCATTTAATCCATATATATGATTTTCATTATATTGAGCAGAAACAAGATTTCTTTCTTCAATTTTATAAGCACCATTTAAAATTGCTTTAAGAGATTCTTCAAAATTATCTATCTTAATATCAGTAAGAAAACCAACATTTCCCATATTCACACCTAAAATTGGTATCTCATATTCTAAATATTGTCTTGCTGAATTAAGTAAGGTCCCATCGCCACCAAATACAATTATTAAATCAACAATATCTGTAAAGGTTTTATGATCCTTATTTTCAATTGATTTATTTTGATATTTAGACGACTCATCTATATAAAGACCTATTTCTTGTTTTGCCAAAGATTCAATCATGTTATCAAGAGAAGTTATATCTATATCTTGATTAGATTTTTCTTTCACAAATATGCCAATATTTTTAAACATGCTTGAATTATACTCGTTATGAAAATTAAATTTTAAATAAGATTACTTGTTTTTATATTTTTTAATACTCGAAAAAAATTAGTAAGTGCATATAATATTCAAGAAAATAAATAAAACCATAAAAATTATGAGTGATTTAGATAAATTTAGAGAAGATACAAAGAAATGGCTTGATGAAAACTGCCCTCCTTCTATGAGAGCTGGAGCAGATCAAAATATTCCTGTTGATGAAGTATGGGGCGGAAGAAATGCTGAATATAAAAACCCTGAATCAAAGTTATGGCTTGATAGGATGGGAGAAAAAGGATGGACTATGCCGACTGTTCCTAAAGAATATGGTGGTGGAGGTTTAAGTAAAGAAGAAATCAAAATATTAAACGAAGAGATGTTTTTAATTGGTGCTAAACAACCTCTTCTGAGTTTTGGGATATGGATGCTTGCCCCTGTTCTTTTGGAGTATGGAAATGAAGAACAAAAAAAAGAGCATATTCCAAAGATTCTTAAAGGAGAAATAAGATGGTGTCAGGGTTATTCTGAGCCTGGTTCTGGATCAGACCTTGCAAGTTTATCAACTAAAGCTGAGGATGTTGGTGATCATTTTTTAGTAAATGGTCAAAAAGTATGGACATCTTATGCTGATAAGGCTGACTGGATATTTGCACTGGTAAGAACTGGAGCAAAAGAGCCAAAGCATGATGGTATAAGTTTTATTTTAATAGATATGGCCACTAAAGGAGTGAGCACAAAGCCTATTACATTAATTTCTGGTAAATCACCTTTTTGTGAAACATTTTTTGATAATGTTGAGGTCCCAAAAAAAAATTTAATAGGTGAATTAAATGCTGGGTGGACGATTGCAAAAAAATTACTTCAACACGAAAGAGCATTCATATCTAATTTTGGTCTAGCTGGAGCAGTTGCTGGGGCTGGCAGCGGAAGAGATGTTGTCTCAATAGCTAAAAAACATCTTGGTGAAGAAAATGGAAAAATAAAAAATTCATTTTATAGAACTGAAATTGCATCACATAAAATTAAAGAACATGCCTTTGGATTAACCTTAAAAAGAGCTGGAGACGAAGGTGGGAAAGCTAGCGCTACTGCTTCTATGTTTAAGTTATATGGCACTGAACATAATAAAAAAAGACATGAACTAATGGTCGCAGCTTCAGGTGTTGATGGTGTGGCCTGGGATGGAGATGAGTTCGACCAAGATGATAAAAATTTAACTAGGGCGTGGTTGCGAACAAAAGGAAATTCCATTGAAGGTGGAACATCAGAAGTTCAACTAAACGTTATTTCTAAAAGAGTACTTAATCTTCCAAGTTAAGGATATCTAAAATGAAATTAATACTAACTGAAGAAGAACAATTTCTAAAAGATACAGCAAAGAATTTTGCAGAAGAAAGATGTCCAATCTCGCACTTTAGATCTCTGAGAGATAATAATGATCCTATTTTATGGGATAAGGAAATATGGGAAGAAATGTCTAAATTAGGCTGGCCAGGTATTTTAATTCCAGAAGAATATGGTGGGTCTAACTTTGGTATTACAGGAATTAGCGTTATCTTGGAAGAATGCGCTAAAACACTTACTCCTTCCCCTTTGTTTGCTACAGGTGTTTTAGGTGCATTTGCAATTACGAATTTTGGTAATAATGAGCAAAAACAAAATTATCTTCCAAAAATAGCAAGCGGTGAGCTAACAACTGCATTAGCAATAGATGAATCAAGTCATCATAATCCAGCTAATACAATAATGGATGCGAAAAAAGATGGTAAACAGTTTGTGGTTAATGGAAAAAAAACTTTTGTTATTGATGGAACAAGTGCTGATTTATTAATTGTTTTGGCTAGAACATCTGGAAATAAAGGTGAGATGAGTGGCTTAACTTTATTCTTAATTGATTCAAATGATACAGGTATTGAAAAAATTAAATTAGATATGGCAGATTCAAGAAATTATGCAAATATAAAATTTAATAACGTCAATGTTAGTAGTCAAAATATCTTAGGTGATGAAGAGACAGGCGGGGAAATTACTGAAAATATATTAGATATTGGAAGAATTGCCATTGCTGCAGAAATGCTTGGTAATGCAGAGGCAGCATTTGAAACTACACTTGATTATCTAAAACAAAGAAAACAGTTTGGTGTCTTAATTGGTTCATTTCAAGCTCTTCAACATAGAGCTGCAGAAATGTTTTGTGAATTAGAGCTCACTAAATCATCAGTTATGGCAGCAACGAAAGCAGCCGATGAAGGCTCAAACGAATTACAAAGATTATCCAGCCTTTCTAAAACTATTGCAGGAGAAACACTTCACTTAGTATCAAATGAGGCTGTTCAAATGCATGGTGGAATAGGCGTAACAGATGAATATGATATTGGTTTTTTTCTTAAAAGAGCTAGAGTTACAGAGCAAATTTTTGGTAGTTCAAAATTTCATACTGAAAGATATGCAAATATTAGTGGTTTTTAGGAGAATCTATAGATAATTATGAAGAATATAGCATCAAGTTTAATAGGCTTGGTAACTTTTATACTTATTCTTGTAGAGTTAATAATTGGATTCGGTACTCTTGCAATCATAAATATTCCAAGAGGTATAATTCCTCTTAAAAGCTTTAAAATATTTCTGGCTAAAATTTCAAATATTATTGGAGATCTTACTGTTTATGGATTAAAGCTAATAATGTTTTTGATGCATGGCAAAAACATTATGGTAATAAATGATCAAGATTTTGATGAAAATGAATGGTATATGGCTATGTCCAATCATCAATCATGGGCTGATATATTTATTTTATTAACAGTTGCTAATTATAAACTTCCATTATTAAAATTTTTTATGAAAAAAGAGCTATGGTGGATACCTTTTGTTTTTTTAGCAAATCAGACATTAAATATGCCTTTTGTAAATAGACATACTAAAAAAGAAATTGAGCAAAACCCATCATTAAGGACTCAAGATTATGAGAATACGCTTAAATCATGCAAAAGATTTCTAAGAACACCATCAACAATTTTTAGTTATGCTGAAGGGACGAGGTTTACTAATGAAAAACATACTCAACAAAGTTCAAAATATAAGAACCTTTTAGAACCAAAAATAGGCGGAATGGCAACCGCCCTATCTGCAATGCCTAATATAAATACTTTAGTAGATTACACTTTGGTATACAAAAGCAAAAAAAGGGATGCTTGGTCTTTTGCAAAAGGTGATATGAAGCATGCAAAGGTTTTAGTTTCAAAATATCAAATTCCTGAAAATTTAAAAAATAGAAATTATTCAAATGATGAAAATTATAGAGATGAATTTAAAAATTGGATTGAAGATATATGGGCTGAAAAAGATAAAAAAATAGAGGAATTAAAATTCTAATTCTGATTTAGAAATCACCCACCCATTTAAATCAACATATATCCATTCATTAGGTTTAATAACAATATCATTAATTTCTATTGGTACGCTTATCTCACCTACCCCAATAGATTTATTAGTTTTTTTTGGATAGGAGTTCTTTGCATAGACCCCTATTGGAATATTTTTAATAACTTCAATATCTCTTATATAACCATTAGTAATAATACCTCTCCAATTATTATCAAATGCTGCTTGTACAATTTGATCTCCCACCATTGAACATAGTTCATCACCAGTATGATTTATAAATAACACCTTCTCACTTCCATCTTGTTGAACTAGCTCTTTAACAACGCTATTCGAATGTTCACATTTTGCAGTTTGTATTTCTCCATAAAATTTATCTATGCCTCCATACGAATTTAAAAACATATCTCCTATAGCAATGTCATCATGGTCATCGCAAATATCTGGTACAGTAAAATTTTTCATTTCAAATTATTTTAATTTATTCTAAATTTAAAGTAAGTAATATAAACTAATATAACGAAATTATAGGGAGAAATAATGAAATCACAAATATGCGACTTGCTTGGAATTGAATTCCCAATGGTAGCTTTTAGTCACTGTAGAGATGTTGTTGCTGCAGTTTCAAAGGCTGGTGGAATGGGTGTGTTAGGAGCAGTCGGACTTTCTCCAGAAAAATTAGAGATAGAATTAAATTGGATTGATGAGCATGTAAATGGGAAACCCTATGGAGTAGATGTACTTATACCTAATGCATATGTTGGCAAAGGAGAGAATTTATCAACTGATGATTTAAGAGCGATGATTCCTCAGGAACATAGAGACTTTAGAGCTGATCTCTTAGAGCAACATGATATTAATGCATCAGACTTAAGAAATGATGAAGAATCAAAAGAGTTTGAACAAAAAACGAACGAAAGTCTTGGTGCTGGACTTGAGAGAGCTCAAGAAGTATTAGAAGTAGCATTTTCACATCCAATCGGGCTAGTAGCTAATGCTTTAGGTGTTCCTCCAAAGTGGATGCTTGAAATGGGGAAGCAAAATAATGTTCCTGTTGCTGCTCTTGTAGGGGCAAAACAACATGCTGTAAAACAAGCAGAAGCAGGAGTTGACATAATTGTTGCCTCAGGAACAGAAGGTGGTGGTCATTGTGGTAGCGTATCAACTATGGTGCTTGTTCCAGAAGTTAGACGAGCTTTAAAGCCATATGGAAATGTTCCAATACTTGCTGCAGGTGGAATATGCACTGGAGAGCAAATGGCAGGAATAATGGCTATGGGTGCTGATGGTATTTGGTGTGCTTCAGTATTTTTACCAACTTCTGATTCTGAAACCTCAGATAATATAAAAGAAAAAATGGTTGCAGCATCATCAAGTCATACAGTCAGATCAAAAAGTAGAACCGGTAAACATTCAAGACAATTAACATCTCCATGGGTAGAAGCTTGGGAGACAAAAGATGCCCCTGAGCCTTTGCCAATGCCACTTCAAACTATGGTGAGTGAACCAGCATTGAAAAAAGTAGCTGATCAGGCCGCAATTGGTCACGAGGGCGCAAAACAACTTGAAACTTATTGGGTAGGTCAAGGAATTGGTCTTGTAAATGAAACCATTACAGCTGGGCAGACAGTTCAAAAGTTTAAAGAAGAATTTATAGAATCCTATGATAGAGTTAATGGATTCTTTGCTGAAGATTAATTATCAAGAAATATCTGTTCGCGCCTTAAATTCTAATACAGTAGCATTTATACAATATCTAGGCATTCCATTTGGACCATCATCAAAAACATGACCTAAATGGATATTTGTTGAAACCGATCTGATTTCAGTTCTTTTCATGCCGAAACTGTTATCAGGCAATTCGTATACAGATCCATCTACAGGTTTAGTAAATGAAAGCCAACCAGATCTAGAAACAAATCTATCTTTAGTATCGAATAGTGGTTCTCCGCTTAATTTATCAATAAATATACCATCAGGTGTATTTTTAAATATCTGATATTCTTTACAGAATCTTGCATCAGTTCCTTTATTGAAAGCAACATCATAGGCCTCTGAATTCCCTAGCTTAAATTTTCCTAACATTTGATAAAATTGCTTAGGCTCTATATATCCTTGATATGCAAAAACCTCTTTACCATTTTTTAAAAAAATTATTGATGGTGTTGCCCAGGTTGGTGATTGTATTTGCAAGCCATGCAGCTGATCTGCGGTTCTGTAACTTAAAGGAATGCTTCCTTTATAACTATTAGTGACATCTTCTTTTAATTTTTCACAATATGGACAAAAACTCTGTGAATCTAAAATTAATATATGCTTGCCTAATGCCAGATTTGAATTATCTATATACTCTTTCTGTTCTTGAGAAAAAACGATACCAGTAGAAAGATCAGGACAATATCCATTTGGATTCTTTTTTAAATAATCTTGATGATATTCTTCAGCTAAATAAAAGTTATCTAAAGCTTCCAGCTTTGTTTTTATCTTGCCATATCCTTTTGCAGATAGAAGTTCTTGATATTGATTGATTAATTTTTTAGCAAGATTTTTTTGAGTATCATTTGAAAATAATATTGTTGACCTGTATTGGGTACCAATATCATTTCCTTGTCTATTAATTTGAGTGGGGTCATGATTCTCAAGAAAATGTTTTAATATTTCTTCAAGATTTATCGCATTATTATTGAATGTTACTTTTACAACTTCAGCAAAGTTATTTTCATTATACTTGTTTTTAAGTTGGATGATTGATCTATAGTTAGGTCTAACTCCATAACCATTTGCATATCCAGACTCGGCATCTATTACTCCATCTAAAGCCTCATAGCCCTTCTCTGCTCCCCAAAAACATCCTGAGCCTAAATAAATAGTTTGTATATGGTTTGTCTGACTAGCGTTAACAATTGGTGCTGCAAATAAAAAGATTAATGCACTAACTAAAAATTTATTTTTCAGGTTCATATTTATAACTCTTGCTTTTTATAAAAGCTGGTCTTGAGAACAAATTCTTACTCCATCTAGTAATATTTGGTTTAAATGCTTGTTCTATTTCTAATGCTTCAGCTAAATTTATTGCATAGCTTACACAAATATCTGCTAGGGTAAATCGATCAGAACATAAGTATTCCTTATTTTCTAAAGATTTTTCAAGAAGCTTTAATCTTGAAACAAACCACCTGCTATATCCATCTACCGCTGCATCAGCAACACCAGGCTCTTGTAATTTATATCTTAAGACTACTGTTTGTGGAAAAGTTAGAGTTGCATCAGAATGGAAAAGCCAATTTAAATACAAAGGATAATCTTTTTCGTCCGGTTTTACTCTAAGATCTGTTGGCCCATATTTTTCAACAAAATATTGTGAGATTGCAACTGATTCAGTCATTTCAATATCGCCATCAATCATGTATGGAATTGTGCCAAGAATATTTATATCTAAATACTCCTTCATAAAGACCCTCGGTGGAAATGGCATCATAATTAACTCATATTCAAGACCCATTTCTTCTGCAGTCCATATAGGCCTAACCGCTCTCGAGTTTTCAGTCCCGTAAATCTTAATCATATTAAATTAATGTTATTTTAGACTATCTTTTTATATTCATCTAAAAAATTATT
>MDSV01240132.1_pt1 | contig 19938 bp, 21 predicted proteins | sample 810851 | NCBI WGS metagenome assembly MDSV01 (sample SAMN05326640, study PRJNA326480) | marine metagenome | isolation source: seawater | place: Atlantic Ocean: North East | collected 2012 | reverse complement strand
TGTGGAAGTGCGGTAACGCATGTAGCTGACCAGTACTAATAGCTCAATTGGCTTGATTTATGCACTGAAAAAAATTTTCAAAATTTAAGTTGTACCAAAAAAACTTAATTCAGATATAGATGATATTTATTTTTTACTAAAATTACTTACTAAAATTATTTACTAAAATTAATATAATGCAAAAAAAAATTCTAATTTGTGGTGGTACAGGATTTATAGGAAGAAATCTTGTAGAGTATTTTTCAAAGAAAAAAAACTATAAAGTTTATTCTACATACTTAAAATCAAGACCTTTTAAATCTAAAAATGTCAATTGGATTAAAACAGATCTAAGGATTGATAAAAATTCATTAAAAATTACCAAGAAAATAGATATAGTTATCCAAGCAGCTGCAACAACAACTGGATCAAAGGATGTAATTAATCAACCTTTTGTTCACGTCACCGATAATGCTGTTATGAACGCTTATATATTTAGAAATTCTTATATAAACAAAGTTAAACACGTAATCTTTTTTAGTTGTACTACGATGTACAAATCTTCAAACAAACCTTTAAAAGAAAATCAATTTGATCCAAGAAAAGATATAGAACCTAAATATTTTGGTGTTGCAAATACCAAGGTTTATAATGAAAAAATGTGTGAATTTTATTCAAGTCTTGGAATTACTAAGTATACCGCGATAAGACATTCCAATGTCTATGGACCTCACGATAAATATGATTTAGAGAGAAGCCATGTTTTTGGAGCAACAATAACTAAAGTTATGAAAGCCAAAGATAAAATAATTGTTTGGGGCAAAGGAAAAGAAAAAAGAGATTTGTTATATATAACTGATTTAGTTAATTTTATTGATTTAACAATTCGTAAACAAAAAAATAAATTTGAACTTTTGAATTGTGGTTGTGGTCAAGCAATATCAATCAATGAATTGGTGAAAAAAATAATAAAAATATCAAATAAAAATTTAAAAATAGAATATGATTTATCAAAACCTAACATACCAACATTTTTGTCAGTTGATTTTAGTAAAGCTAAGAAAATTTTGAATTGGAAACCAAGAGTTCCACTAAATAAAGGAATAAAAAAGACCATATATTGGTGGAAAAATAATTTTAAATAGAATTATGAATTTTAAAGGAGCTGAAATTTTAGTTACAGGTGGAACAGGCATGATAGGGGTTGCTTTAACCAATATACTAGCTAGCATGGGAGCAAACCTTACGGTGGTATCATTAGATCAATCAAACCCTTTCGATAAAAAAATAAATTATATAAAGTTGGATTTAAGAAATTTTGATAACTGTGTAGAAGTTTGTAAAAAAAAAGATTTTATATTTCATTTAGCTGGAATTAAAGGTTCCCCGGCCGTTGCTTTAAAAAAACCTTCGAGCTTTTTTGTTCCAACAATTCAATTTAATGTAAATTTTCTTGAAGCTGCATTTAGAGCAAAACCTCAACATCTTCTCTATACTAGTAGTGTAGGTGTTTATGCACCAAGTGAAGTATTCTATGAAGATAGTGTTTGGAAAACTTTTCCATCAGAAAATGACAAATTTGCTGGATGGGCAAAAAGGATGGGAGAGTTACAATTAGAATCATATTTTATTCAATATGGTTTTAAAAATTACTCAATTATCAGGCCTGCAAATGTTTATGGCCCATTTGATAATTTTGATGAAAATAATGCTATGGCAATTCCATCTTTAATTAGAAGAGCTTTAAATTCAGAAAAAGAACTAGAAGTCTGGGGAGATGGAAGCGCCATAAGAGATTTTATTTATTGTGATGATGTGGCTAGAGGAATGGTTTTGGCAGTAGAAAAAAAAATTAATTCTCCTCTAAATTTAGGTAGTGGAACTGGGATATCTATAAAAGAACTTGCAAATACAATTTTACAACATTTACCCAACAAAAATCTTAAAATTAAATGGGATACAAGCAAACCTTCAGGAGATAAAATAAGAATTATGGATATGAAAACAGCTAAAAAATTTGAATTTAAATGCAACACATCCTTATCAGATGGCATAAAAAAAACTGTAGAATGGTATTTAAATAATAAAGATTATTCAGAAAAAAAATATAATTCTTTTACTGAAAGTTAAAAATTTAATAAATTATAATGTTAAATTTAACTTACTTAAACTTATAAATTCTTTTGAAATATTTTCTATAAGGCGGATCATAGAAAATCTCAATATTTTTTGATAATTTGTTTATATTTATCATCCAAAATGTTTCAGAAAAAGTATTTAAACTTGTTAGTTTATTATCTATTTTTACTTTCCAGTATTTAGAATAATTATTTAAAACAATTAAGCATCTATTATTAAATTCATTCGAAATCTTTATGTTCAAATAATCTGGAGTATAATCAATCACTTTTATAGATTGAGTATTTATATTCTTTAAATTTATATTGTCTTCATGAATATTTTCACAACTTTTAAGCATAAAAAATCTAGGCAGAAAGTCATTTAATTTATAAATATAAAAAGAATTATATTTTTCTTTATTTTTTATTTCTCTTAATCTATTTTTTACATCTGAAAGTGTGTAATTTCTAATTCTTTTGAATTTTAATTTAGATATATCTTGAGGCTCATGTATTAAAGTCAAACCTTTGTTTCTGACTTTAAAATCTGAAAAAATATATTTAATATTTGTTAATTTCAAATATTTTAAATTATAATTATCCTCTAAATCTATTAAATTCTCTTTGATGTTAATTGTTGTTGGTTTGAGATAAAGTCTATTTCCAAAAGAAGCCCCTTTTGTAACTTTTTTCCAAAACTTATCGTAACCATAGTAATGTAAATTTCCATAGCCAGTGGCTAATTCAAGATTATAAGAACTTAGTATATTTCCAGCAAGCAATGAACTAACATGATTTTTACTTATACTTGCTACTCTAAATATAGACTTGTCATTTTTTTTTATTTTATTAATTAAATTGTTTTCATATAAATTTGAGTATGAGTTTCCATTTTTTAGGAAAATTATAAAATTATTTATTTTTGGTATACAGCTAAAAAATAATATTATTGTTAATAAAAAAATATTTTTAAATTTAATTTTAATTTTTTCTATTGCACAAGCAAATAAACTACATAAAAGAAAAGGGTATACAATTTTATACATTCTTCCACTTTCAATGATTGAAATTTGTGGAATAATGTCTTTCAATACCAATTGTATAAGAGGAATAGCAAAACCTATAGATAACGTAAATATTAAGAAAATTATTAGTTTTTTTTCTTTTTTTTCAATATTAAGTTTAAAAAAGATAAAACTTGAAAATATTAAAAGTATAAATAAAAGTAAATGCCATTTTACTTCTTGATGATGCAAAAATAAGATTTCATTAATATTTGAAAAAAACTGATTTTGAATACCCCAAACATTATCCGAAATTAATCTATGTGATTCCTCAGAATTCAAATAAGAGGGAAAAAATTGTTGAGTTTGATACAATAGAACACATAAATAAAATATAAGTATAATTTTTAAAAATCTTTTATTGTCTTTAGCCCAGATAAGTCCAAAAATTAAAAAACCAATATGAGAAAAGTAATCCCAAATAAAAAAACCAGTTGAACCATATAAAATGCTTAATAATAAAGTTAATATAAAAATTAAATAGGTGTTTAAATTTGAATTAGACAGTCTAATTAAAAGATAGGTTATTAATGGAAAAAAAGGTTTTGCTAATAAACCTTCGGCACTTTCATTCATAAAAAAAATTCCCAATAAAAAACTTGCTATTATTGATGAACTTTTTGAAACTTTTAAGAATTCATTAAATATTTTAAATGAAAAAAAGATTGAAATAAAAGTGATTGTCAATTTTGTTAATGAATATGAGATCCAATTGGGATAAATTAAATACTGCAAACAAAAGCCTACTAAATTTGACCATACGTAGCTTTGACTTATTAAATCAACACCTGATTTGATATTTTTGTTCCATAAAAAAAAAACCAAATTCTTGTATATTTTTGGAAACTGATATTGCATATGGCAAATGATGATCTCCCATATCAAACATTCTTATCATTGAAAATTTTCCAAAAATTAAAAATTCAACACACAACCAAACAGAAAATAACACTATAAAAATAGCTAATTTTAAATTACTTATGTGTTTCATTAATATTTCTTACTCTTGTTATATAATTTTTTGAAGATTTCATAAAAATAAACAAGTTTTCTATATAATTCTAGGCAGTGTTATATTATAAAAAAAAAATGAAATCTATAATAACAGGAGGAGCTGGATTTATTGGTAGCAACCTCATTGAAAAATTATTGCATCTTAAGCATGAAGTAACTGTGATTGATAATTTTTCTACTGGAAGATTAGAAAATATCAAACTATATGCAAAAAATATCAAAATAATAAATGCTGATATTTCAAAAAAAGGTAATTGGCAAAAAAGTTTTAAAAATAAAGATGTCGTTTTTCATCTTGCCGCTCTGGCAGACATTGTTCCTTCTATTACTAATGCAGAGTCGTATTTTAGGTCTAATGTAGTTGGAACATATAATGTTTTGCAAGCTTGCAAATTAAATAAAGTTAAAAAAATTATTTATTCGGCTTCTTCATCTTGCTATGGAATACCAAAAAAATATCCAACGCCTGAAACTGAAAAAATTAATTGCAAATATCCATACTCTTTAACTAAATTTATGGGAGAAGAATTGGTGCTCCATTGGGGAAAGGTTTATAAAATAGATGCAATTTCACTTAGGTTCTTTAATGTATATGGTCTTAAATCAAGAACTTCAGGTACTTATGGTGCAGTTTTTGGAGTATTTTTAGCGCAAAAACTGGCAAACAAACCTTTTACTATTGTTGGCGATGGAAAACAAACTAGAGATTTTACTTATATTTCTGATATTGTTGAAGCTTTACTAATAAGTTCTCAGTCAAATTTAAAAAATCAAATAATAAATATTGGATCTGGCAATACCTATAGTATTAATAAACTTGTAAAACTTTTAAAAGGAGAAATTGTTTACGTCCCAAAAAGACCAGGTGAGCCAGACTGTACTTGGGCAAGTATTTCTAAAGCTAAAAAACTATTAAAATGGAAACCTAAAGTTAAACTTGAGGAAGGGGTAAAAATTCTTTTAAATAATATTGATTATTGGAAAAATGCTCCTCTTTGGAATAAAAAATCTATTTCTAAAGCAACAAAAGATTGGTTCAAATATTTAAAATAAAATGGCAAAAAAAATTTTTAATTTAGACGAGTTGGCAGGAATTATTAAAAAAAAGAAAATTAATGGTAAAATTATAGTTCAATGTCATGGAGTATTTGATTTATTGCACATTGGTCACATAAATCACTTCAACACATGTAAGAAGTTTGGGGATATATTAGTTGTTACAGTTACTCCAGACAAATATGTAAACAAGGGACCTAACAGACCAGCTTTTAGAGAAAATCTAAGAGTTAATGCTTTAGCAGCATTAAAAGTTATAGATTACATTGCAATTAATGATTCATCAACCGCTGTAAATGCAATAAAAAAAATAAAGCCAAATTTTTATTGTAAGGGAAAAGATTATTCAAAAAATATTGACGATATAACAGGAAAGATAAATGATGAAAAAAAGGCAATTAAATCTGTTGGAGGTGAATTTAAAATAACTGAGGATATTTTATTTAGCTCTAGTAAACTTATAAATCAATTTTTAGAAATTAATACAGATATTCAAAAAGATTTTTTAAAAATTGTAAAAAAAAAAAATAAATTTTGAAAAAATAAAACAAAAAATAGATACACTATTAAATTTAAAAGTTTTAGTAGTTGGTGAAACTATAATAGATCAATATACTTTTTGTGAAGCTTTAGGAAAAAGTGGAAAAGAGTCAGTTTTATCATTTAAAGATTATAAAACTGAGAAATATCTAGGAGGAGTTTTGGCAATAGCAAGACATCTAGGCTCTTTTTGCAAAAAAGTAGAAGTTGTAAGTTTTTTAGGAGAAAAGCTTGAGGAAAAAAGTTTTATTAAAAAAAACTTAGAAAAAAATATAAATCTTATATATTTAAAAAAGAAAAAATCTAAAACAATTATAAAAAGAAGATTTATAGATAGAATAGATAATAAAAAACTAATAGGAATTTATAGCGTCAATGATAAATCAATTGACAATTTAGAAGAAACTTTATTAATAAATAAGATAAAAAAAATTTCAAGAAATTGTGATTTAATTATTTTATCAGATTATGGTCATGGAGTTTTTACGAAAAGGGTAATAAACGAAATTTCAAAAATAAAAAAATATAAAAGCTTGAATGCGCAAGTTAATTCTACAAATATGGGATTTCACAACATAAGAAAATATAAAAATATCAATAGTATTATTATAAATGCTGGTGAATTACGGCATGAAATGAGAGATAGAGAAGGCAACATTGAACAATTAGGAAAAAAATTAAAGAATGATTTAAAAGCAAAAAATATCACAGTAACGATGGGACGAGCCGGTGCAACAATGATTCAAAACAATTTTGTTTTTAAATGCCCGGCATTTGGTTTAGAAACTATTGATAAAGTTGGCGCAGGAGATTCAATGTTAGCTATTTTAGCATTGTGTTTATATTCTAAGATTGATGAAAATTTATCTCTTCTTCTAGCTTCCTTGGCCGCAGCACAGTCAATAAAAACTATAGGAAATAGTAAAAAAGTTAGCAAAGATGAGTTGTTAAAGACCCTTTTTCATTTGATGAAATAAGTTTAATTTTATACAAATATTTTCGTTTTAAATCTTAAAATTAATATGTCACAAAAAATTTTAATTACTGGTGGAGCAGGTTATGTTGGTTCGGTTTTGGTACCCGAGCTTTTAAAAAAAAATTATTTTGTTTCTGTGGTCGATTTATTCTTATATGGAGATACATTAAAATCTCATCCAAATTTAACTTTAATTAAAGGCGATATAAGAAATCAAGATTTATTAGAAAAAATTTTTCCAGGTATTGATATTGTAATTCATTTAGCATGTATTTCTAACGATCCAAGTTTTGAACTTAACCCAACCTTGGGCAAATCTATTAATCTAGATGCTTTTGAGCCTTTAATTAAAATAAGCTTAAAAAATAATATAAAAAGATTTATTTATGCTTCTTCATCCTCAGTTTATGGGATCAAAACTGAAAAAAATGTAACTGAAGATATGAAACTTGAACCTTTAACAGATTACTCAAAATTTAAAGGAGATTGTGAAAAAATTTTAAATAGTTATAAATCAAATGATTTCATAACAACAACGATAAGGCCATCCACTGTCTGTGGTTATGCTAAAAGACAAAGATTAGATTTGGTAGTAAATATTTTAACCAATCATGCATTTTATAATAGAGAGATAAAAGTATTTGGTGGAAGTCAATTAAGACCAAACGTTCATATTACTGATATGGTAGATTCTTACTTGGCAGTTTTAGAAGCAGATCCTAATAAAGTTAATGGTGAAATATTTAATGTAGGCTTTAGAAACCAAACTGTTAATGAGTTGGCTTTGGATGTGAAAGAAATCGTAGGAGATGATGTTAAAATTGTCAATACAAAATCAGATGATAATAGATCTTATCACGTCAGTTCTGAAAAAATAAAGAGTGTTTTAGGTTTTTCTACTAAATATACTGTTAAAGATGCAGTTTTAGATCTAAAAAAAGCTTTTGAAGAAAAATTATTAACAAATACATTCGATAATGAATATTATTATAATATTAAAAGAATGAATAACATAAACCTAAAGTAAAAAATTGAAAGTAAGATACTCATATTTAAGTCAACAGTTTTCAAACTGTAATAATCTTTGGAGTAATTTAAAAAAATTTGTAAAAACAGGTGATTTTACTTTGGGGAAAGAGCTTACAAAGTTTGAAAAAAATTTTGCTAAGCTTATTGGTACAAAATATGCTGTTGGTGTTAACTCGGGTACAGATGCAATAAAGTTAAGTCTTAAAGTTATTGGAGTAAAAAATGGCGATGAAGTAATCACAGCCGCAAACACATTTGTTGCTACTGTAGGAGCGATTTGCGAATTAGGTGCAAAACCAGTTTTTGTAGATTGTGATGATAGTTTTTGTATGGACATCAAATTGGTAGAAAAAAAAATAACAAAAAAAACCAAAGCAATAGTTCCGGTTCATTTCACGGGCTATATGACGAATATGGTAGAATTAAATAAGATTTCAAAAAAATATAAAATCCCCATAGTAGAAGATGCTTGTCAGTCTATTTTAGCCTCAATTAATAAAAAAAACTCAGGAACCTGGAGTGATTTTGGTGCTTTTTCTTTACATCCTCTTAAAAATATAAATGTCTGGTCCGATGGAGGTATAATTGTAACTAGTAATAAAAAATATTATGATCATTTAAGATTATTGAGAAATCATGGCCTTGTAGACAGAGATAATGTTAAAATTTCTGGTTATAACTCAAGACTAGATACTTTGCAGGCAGTTGTTGGGAATTGGCTGATACCAAGTGCAAAGAAAATTGCCAATCAAAGAATCAGAAATGCAAATTATTTTGATAAGAAATTAAAAGAAATTAAAGAGATATCTATTCCACCAAGATTAAAAAATTACAAGATTGTTTATCACCTTTACATTGTGTTTGCTAAAAATCGTGATGGATTGCTAGAATATTGCAATAAAAAAGGAATTGAAGCAAAAATTCATTATCCAATACCAATATATAGACAGCCTGCTTTAAAAAAACTTGGCCACAAAAAGGGAGACTTCCCTATTACCGATAAACATGCAAAGTCAATTATTAGTTTTCCATGCGATCAACACTTATCTAAAAAAGAAATGAACTATATAATTAAATGTGTAAAAGAGTTTTATAAATAGTCCCAATGAAAATTGAATATGTTAATCTGAAAGAACAATATAAAAAAGAAAGAAAGCAAATTTTAAAAATCATTGATAAAGTACTATCAACTGGGAACTATATTACTCCAAATTCCGAAGTTTCAAAATTTGAAAAAAATATTTCAAAAATTTGTAAAACTAAGCATTGTATAGCTCTAAATAGTGGAACTGATGCTCTTACATTTGCCTTGCATATGCTAGGTGTAAAAAAAGGTGATGAGGTTATTACTCCACCAAATTCATTTATAGCATCAACAGCAGTTATTGTTCATTTAGGAGCTAAACCAGTTTTTGTTGATGTAAAGCTAGACCAAAATATAGATGAAAAAGAAATAGAAAAAAAAATAACAAGTAGGACAAAAGTTATAATGCCAGTTCATTTAAGTGGAAGAATGTGTTCGATGGATAAAATAATGAGTATAGCAAAAAAATATAAAATTTCTGTTGTTGAGGATTGTGCGCAATCAATTATGTCAAAATACAAAAAAAAAATGTCAGGTTCTTTTGGAGATTTTGGCTGTTTTTCAGCTCATCCATTAAAAAATTTAAATGCTATTGGGGATTCGGGTTATTTGACAACAAATAATTCTTATTTTTATAATAAAATTAAAGATCTAAGGACTCATGGCATGAGTAATCGCGATGTAATAAAAAGCTTTGGATACGTTTCAAGAATGGACAATATTCAAGCAGCTATATTAAATTTTAGATTAAAAAGTTTAAAAAGAGTAATAAAAAAAAGAAGAAAAAATGTTGAAATGTATATTAAATTTTTAAACGATAAAAATTATTTTTTTTCTAAAGAAAAAAAAGATGAATTTAATACATACCATACATTTGTTATACAAGTTGAAGATAGAGATAAATTAAAATCTTTTTTAAAAAGTAAGGGAATTTTAACTTCAATACATTATCCAATACCAATACATTTGCAGCCAGCATCTAAGTTTTTAGGTTATAAAAAGAATTCATTTGAAGTTACAGAGAATCAGTCAAAAAAAATTATAACGTTACCAGTAAATCAATTTTTAAAAGAAAACCAAATAAAATATATTTCTGATATGATAAATAAGTTTTATGATTAAAAAAAATATTATCAAAAAATTGTATACTTCAACTTTAAGAATTAGAGAAATAGAACTTGAAATAGCTAATCGATATAAACTACAAAAAATGAGATGTCCTATTCATTTATCAGTTGGACAAGAATCAATAGCGGTTGGAGTTTGTCATAACTTAAAAAGTAAAGATGAAGTAGTTACAGCTCACAGGTCACATGCTCATTATCTTGCAAAAGGTGGAAACTTAAAAAAAATGATATCGGAATTACATGGAAAAGTAACAGGATGCGCAAATGGCAAAGGTGGATCAATGCATTTAATTGATTTAAACGCAAACGTCGTTGCGGCAGTCCCAATAGTTGGCAGCACAATACCCATAGGAGTTGGAAGAGCATGGGCAAACAAGCTAAATAATAAAGATAATATAGTTGTTATTTTTTTTGGAGATGGAGCAACAGAAGAAGGTGTTTTTCAAGAAAGTTTAGATTTTGCGTCATTACATAAACTTAGAATTTTATTTGTCTGTGAAAATAATAATTTTTCAGTTTATTCTTCTAAATTAAATAGACAAAACCCTAAAAGAAATGTCATCAAAATGGCAAGATCTTTAGGTGTTAAAAGTGTTAAATTAAAAAATCATGATTTAATCAAAGTTTATTCTTGTTTTAAAAATTTAGTCAGTAAAGTTAGAAAATTTCCACAACCTTATTTAATTGAAATTGAAACTTTCAGAACATTGGAACATTGTGGACCTAATAATGATGATTATTTAAACTATAGATATAAAAAAGATATAAAAAAATGGCTTCAAAATTGCCAAGTTAAAACCTATGAAGATAAAATTATAAAAAATAAAATTACTTCATTGAAAAATTTAAAATTTATTAAGAATTCTATACAAAAAGAAATTTCGAAAGCTTTTAAATTTGCTGAGTTGAGTTCATACCCAAAGAAAAATTTACTAATTAAAGATGTTTATTCAAAAAAAATATAAAAAAAATGAAAAGAGAAATATTTTTTTATGATTCTATTAACGAGGCAATAGAGCAATCAATAAAAAAAAATAATAAAGTTATCCTAATGGGATTAGGCGTTGATGATCCCAAGGGAGTTTTTGGAACAACTCTTGGTTTAAAAAAAAAGTTTAAAAATAATGTTTATGATTTACCGACAGCAGAAAACTCTTTTACTGGTTTTGCCTTAGGTTTAGCGACATCAAATTTTAAGCCAATAATTGTTCATCAAAGGGTAGAATTTTCACTTCTTTCAATGGAGCAAATTGTAAATCAAATAGCTAAATGGTCTTATATGAGTGGTGGCAAGGTAAACGTTCCAATTGTTATTAGAATGATAATTGGCAAGGGATGGGGGCAAGGACCTCAGCACTCCCAATCACTAGAATCTATTTTTGCTCATATCCCTGGACTAAAGGTTGTTTCTCCATCAAATGCTTATGATGCAAAAGGTATGTTAATTTCCAGTATAGATGACCCAGATCCAATAATTTTTTTTGAACATAGGTGGCTACACAATACCAAATCTTTTGTACCTAAAAATAATTATAATATTAATATTTTAAAAGCAAAAGTATTACAAAAAGGTAAAGATTTAACTATTTTATCTTTTTCTTATGCATTTGTTGAAAGTATAAAAGCAACAAATTTTTGTAAAAAATTTGGAATAAGCATAGAGCTAATAGATTTGAGATCTTTAAGGCCACTAGATAAAAAAACAATTTTGAAATCTGTAGGTAAAACAAGAAAAGTTTTAATAGTAGACAATGGAATGATTACAAATGGAATAAGTGCAGAAATATCTGCATTAATTAATGAAAATTTGCCTTTTTACGTTAAAACAAAGAGGTTGGGGGTTATAAATCCAGTTCCAAGCAGCGTATCATTAGCAAAATATTGTTATCCAGAAGAAGATTTAATTGTTGAAGAAATATTTAAAATATTAAATATAAAAGTAAAAAAAAGTGAATTACCAAAAAAAAGATTAAACCCGGATCAGCCTGATAAAGATTTTACTGGTCCATTTTAAAATATGAAACAAGAAATAGATTTATTAAAAAATTATCCCAAAACAAAAAGAGACCCTAAAGAACGTTCCAAGCTAAAAAAAAAAGAAGATATTTTAATAGCTAGAAAATTTGGCAAAGATTTTTTTGATGGTGATAGAAAACATGGATATGGAGGATATAATTATGATTCTAAATACTGGAAAAATGTAGTACCAGATTTTATAAAATATTATAATCTAAATAATAATAGCTCAATACTTGATATTGGCTGCGGAAAAGGCTTCATGCTTTATGATTTTAAAAAATATCTACCAAATATTCAAATACGAGGAATCGAAATTTCTGAATATGCAGTAAAAAATGCAAAAAATGAAGTAAAAGATTTTTTAGATGTTGGTAATGCTCTAAGTTTACCTTATTCAGATAATTCATTTGATTGCGTCATTTCTATTGCAACAATACATAATTTAAATAGAGACGAATGTGGAAAAAGTTTAAAAGAAATTCAGAGAGTAAGTAAAAAAGATTCTTTTATAACTGTCGACGCTTATTCTAATCCAGAAGAAAAAGAACTGATGGATCAATGGAACTTGACCGCTCTAACAGTTATGCACACAGAGGAATGGAAAGATTTTTTTCATGAAAATGGATACTCTGGAGATTATTATTGGTTTAAACCATAAAAAAAATTAATTGATGGTTGAATAATTTTCCTATAATTAACTATCTATGTCTTTGATCGCTTTAGAAAAAAATTTGTCAAAAGAGTTTTTAAAAAAAGGCTATATTATAAAGCCAGTTGAAAACAAAAAAAAATTAAATGAAATTGTAGAATTGTTAATTTACTTTGCCTCTAAAGAAATTAATAAAAAAATTTCAAAATCTAAATTTTTTTTTGATAATTCACATAAATTTATTAGTACTGAAAATTTAAATACCTTCAGATTCAATTTATATAAAAATATTAATAAAAATAAATATTTTAGAAAAAATTATTATGAATTGGCAAAATCTTATATTGAAGCATTAGTAGGAAATGAATTAGTAATGCAAAAAAAAGTTAATCTAAGTATACAATTTCCCAATGATCACAGTTCATTGCTTCCACTGCATTCTGATACCTGGTCTGGAGACTCTCCTTTTGAAATTGTACTTTGGATTCCATTAGTAGATTGTTACAAAACTAAATCTATGTATATACTAAATCCTAAAAAAACAAAAAATTTCTATAAAAATTTTTCGTCAAAAAAAAATAAAAATAGCGATCTTATTTTTAAAAATATCAAAAAAGATCTTTCTTGGATAAAGATTAATTTCGGGGAAGTTTTGCTATTTAATCAAACTTTACCTCATGGAAATGTAGTTAATAATGAAGCTGAAACCAGATGGTCTATGAATTGCAGATTTAAAAGCTTATTTTCTCCATATGGTGATAAAAAATTAGGCGAATTTTTTGAACCTATATCGGTAAAAGCAATTACCAAAATTGGCTTAAATTATATTGATCCAAAATGAAAAAAGTCAGAGGCTATGTATTTAGTAGACAATTTAATTCTTCAACTGTGCCACAACGTGTTCAAAATATAGTTATTAGAGATTTTTGTTATAATCACAATCTTCAGTATTTATTAAGTGCGACCGAGTATTCGATGCCAAATACTTATAAAATTTTAGAGAGTGTATTGAGTAAAATCAAAGAAATTGATGGAATTGTATTTTATAGCATATTCCAACTTCCAAATAGTTCAATTAAAAGAAATATTATTTATAAAAAATTTTTAAATAATAATAAGTTTCTTTATTTTGCTGCAGAAGATGTTTCAGTTAAATCAAAAAAAGGATTTGAAGAAATTGAAAAAATGATAAAAATTAATAAATCTTTCAATAAATATAAAGAAAAAAGTCAAATCAAATACCTAAAAAATTTTTATAATGATAAAAGAAAAAAAAAGGGCAGCTAAAATAATCATATCATGTAAAGACTTTTATTTTTTACAACTTAGAGATAATAATAAAGATATACTTTATCCAAATAAATGGTGTTTTTTTGGTGGACAATTAAAAAGAAATGAAGCTTCATTAATTGGAGCAAAAAGAGAATTAAAAGAAGAGTTATTATTTATTCCAGAAAAGTTAAATTTTTATTCCAAATTAATTAATAAAGAAACCGAAACTGAAATTATTTTTTATTCTATAAATTTAAAAAATTTAAAATATTTTAGTGTAAAAGAAGGAAAACTTGGAAAATGGTTTTTTAAAAAAAATATTAAAGAACTGAATTTAGCACCTGATATTTTTTTAATACAAAAAAATTATAGATTATAAAATGAAAGGAAATATTATTTTTTGATTATCAAGACAATTCTTTTGGGATCTTCTGGGTTTATAGGAAAAGGTATATCTAAATATCTAATTAAATCCAAATTTAAATTTTTTAAATATAATTCGAAAAATTTAAACTTATTAAATTTAAAATTAACAAGAAAAACATTTAATAATATAAAAAATAATTATGCATTAATTATATCTTCAGCTGTAATAGATAAAAACCATAATAATAAAAAGAATGCAAAAAAAAACATACTAATGATTGAGAATATTATTAAATCTGTTGATAGACAAAAATTAAAAAAAATAATTTTTCTAAGCACAACAGATGTGTATGGTAAAAAACATAAATCTAAGATAAATGAGAATTCTAAAATTAATCCACAATCAGAGTACGCAAAATCAAAATTAATTTGTGAAAAAAAATTAAAATTGTTTTGTAAAGATATACCTCTAGTGATTCTAAGATTACCAGGAATATATGGATATGAAGATAATTTTAAGAGTACAATTGGAAATCTTTTTAAGCAGTCAATTTTTGATAAAGAAATACTATTAAATAAAGATGGAAAAGAAAAAAGAGATTATATTTATATAGATGATTTGTCTAAAATAATTTTAAAATTAATTTCTAATTCTTTTATAGGAATTTTAAATATTGTTTCTGGAAAAAGTGTTACTATTAAAAAAATTTCAATAAGTATAGCAAAATTGAATAATTCATCTGTTAAGATTAAAAGTTTTGGATTAAATAGAAAATTAGAACATCTTTTATTTGATAATAAACTTTTATTATCTATTTTTCCAGGTTATAGATTTGTCAATTTTAATATTGGTATTAAAAATTATATAAACAGTTATATAAAAAATAACAAAAATAAAAAAAATTAGGGATTTGAAAAAAGTAAAAATTGCATTCATTGGAGGAGGATTTATTGGCCAATTGTGCCATATACAGAATTATTTTAATAATAAAAGATGTGAAATCATTGCCTTGGCCGAAGGGAAAAAAAAGTTATGCAACTTGGTTGCAAAAAAATATGACATCCCAAATATTTTTTATGATCATGCAGATCTACTAGAAAGTAAATTAGAAATTGATGCAGTTGTAGTTGTAGTTAATAGAAAGTTTACATCTAAAATAGTTTATGATTGTTTAAAAAAAGGAATAAACGTATTAACAGAAAAGCCCTCATCGCTAAATTATATAAATGCTAAAAAACTTGTCAAAGAGGCGAAAAAAAGAAATTTAATTTATAAAATTGGTTATAATAAAATCTATGATGAAGGTGTAATTTTAGGAAGTAAAATTTTTAATAAATTAAAAATTAAAAATGAATTAGGAAAACTTCTTTATATTAGAACTCATAGATATTCTGGTACAGGATATTGTAATCAATTTGGATATTTTAGATCAAATGAAAAAGTAAATTTTAAATTCCAAGATAATTTACCAAAATGGCTTCCAAAAAAATTAAAAAATAAATATTTGAGTTATCTTAATTTATATTGTCATAATATAAATTTATTAAGATATTTTTTAAAAATAGAACCTAAAGTCGATTATGCAAATATTTCAAAATTAAATTCAGGTATTGTAATTTTAGACTTTAATGGTTTAAAAGTATCAGTCGAAACAAAAGATTATAAAGATGATTTCTGGGATGAAAGTTTTATTTTTTTCTTCGAAAAAGGATATTTAGAAATAAAAACACCTCCACAACAGTTAGTTAACTATAGTTCAAAAGTAATTTTATTTAAGAGAACTAAAAAACCAATTAAGATTTCTCCTAAATCAAGTTTTACTTGGTCTTTTAAAAATCAATCAGATGCATTTATAAGTGAAATTATTAAAAAAAAATGTGAAAAAAATAATGCAAATTTTTGTTTAAATGACTTGAAAATAATTGAAAATATTTTTAAAAAATTAATTAATTAATATAAGTAAATTTATGAATCAAAAATTGAAAATCTCACTTTATTCAAGAATGAAATTAATAAGAAAAGTTGAAGAAAAATTAATAGAATTACATCCTCAACAATTGATGAGAACTCCTTTTCATTTATATATAGGCCAAGAAGCTATAGCTGCTGGAGTGTGCATGAATCTAAATTTTTCAGATTTAATATTTAGCAATCATAGAAGCCATGGTCATTATATTGCCAAAGGTGGAAATTTAAAAAATTTTTTTAGCGAAATGTATAATAAGCAAAATGGTTGTAGCTCAGGTAGAGGAGGATCAATGCATCTTATTGATACTGAAGTTGGTCACATGGGTAGTTCTTCAATTATGGCAGGAACTGTACCTATTTCTGTTGGAGCCGCAATGTCATTCAAGTTTAAAAACAATAAAAAAAATGTTTCAGTATGTTTTTTCGGCGATGGAGCAGTTGACGAAGGAGTTGTTTACGAATCTTTTAATTTTGCATCTTTGCATAAATTAAATGTAATTTTTGTTTGTGAAAATAATAAATTGTCTGTAAATACACCAATTTCAGTAAGAAGACCCAAAGATAATCTTGTTGAAATATCCTCTTCATTTGGAATTTATTCTAGAAGAATAAATGGAAATAATATTTTAGATGTATATTCCGAAGTAAATAAAATAAGAAAAAAACAACTTAAATCCTCGATGCCAGCTTTAATTGAGTGCGATACAATAAGGTTGAAAGATCATATAGGAATAGAAAGTGATAAAAATTACCAAACATTATTAAAAAAGTGTCCAATATTAAATTATGAAAAATTATTAATTAAAGAGAAAATACTATACAAAGATAAAATAAAAAAAATTGATCGAGATCTTGATTATCAAATTAATTTAGCGAATAGTCATGGTAAAAAATCATTATTACCGAATAAAAATAGTTTATTAAACAATGTTTACGCATGAGAGAAATAACTTATAAAGAAGCAATTACTGAAGCTCTAAAACAATCGATGAAAAAGGATAAATCGATTTTTGTTTATGGAGCGGGTGTAGATGATGCGGAAGGTATTTTTGGTACTGGAGTTGGTTTGTCTAAATATTTTGGAAAGCAAAGAGTTATGGATGTTCCAGTTTCTGAAAATGCACTTACAGGAATTGGAATTGGCTCAGCCATAACTGGAATGAAACCAGTTTTAGTACACCAAAGAATAGATTTTACCTTGTTGACACTTGATCAAATAGTTAATCATGCTTCAAAGTATCGTTATATGTATGGAGGAAAAGTAAGTGTTCCTATAGTAATTAGAGCAATAATTGGAAGAGGTTGGGGGCAAGGTTCTCAGCATTCTCAAAGTTTTCACAGTTTATTTGCACACTTTCCTGGTTTAAAAGTTGTTTTGCCTTCTAATGCATATGATGCAAAAGGATTGTTAATACAATCTATTATAGATAAAAATCCTACAATATTTATTGAACATAAATTTTTGATGAACAATAAAGAAAAAGTTCCTGAAAAGTTTTACTCTGTTAAACTTGGAAAGGGAAGAAAAATTTTAAAAGGAAAAGATGTGACCTTAGTTTGCTTCTCCCTAATGGTTGAAGAGGCTATTAAAGCTGCTAATATTTTAAAAAAAAATAAAATTAATTGTGAGGTTATTGATTTAAGAACATCATTTCCACTTGATGAGAAAATAATATTTGAATCTGTTAAAAAAACTGGAAGATTAATCGTTTGCGATATAGATTGGATTAATTGTGGAATATCTGGAGAAATAGTTTCTAGAGTTATTGAGAAGTGTTTTTCATATTTAAAATCACCACCAATAAGGATAGGCCTACCTTTTGCAAATCACCCAAGTAGCTACTCATTAGAAAATGTTTTTTTTCCTAATTATCAAAATATAATAAGTTCTGTAAAAAAAATTTTAAAATGAAAATAAATTTAAAAAATAAAAAAATTTTAATTGTAGGTGCTAGTAAAAATCTTGGAAAAGAACTTGCAATAAAATTTAGTAACCTGGGATGTAAAGTTTCATTATTATCAAGAAATAAACAAAGATTAATAAAATTGCATAAATCGATAGGTGGTTATAAAAATGGTCATGAGTATCATGCCATAGATCTTCTGAAAGAAGAAAAATTACATTTATATTTAGAAAAAATTTTCAATAAAAAAAAATCTTTTGATATTATAGTACATACTTTAGGTGGAGCTTTAGGCATTAACAATCCACTCGCTGAAGTAAATGATTGGTATAAAGTTTTGAGATTTAATGTGGGTATTTCTATTCAAATAAATAACTTTTTTATACCAAAGATGCTAAAAAAAAAATGGGGAAGAATAATTCATATAAGCTCTATAACAGGCGAAATTGGAGAAGATATTGGTGGTCCAATACCTTATTCAGCGTCTAAAGCTTATTTAAATAATTATGTTAAGTCGATAGGAAAATTTTATGCTAAAAAAAATATTATAATAAGTGCAGTAATGCCTGGAGCATTAAGTTCTAAAGGTAAGTACTGGGAAAAAGTGAAAAAGACAAATCCAAAAATATTAAAAAAATTTTTAGAAAATAAACAGTCTATAGGAAGATTGGGAAAAGTATCTGAAGTATCTCCTTTTATAGTATTATTAGCTTCAGAATATTCTTCATTTGCATCAGGTGCAATATTTCCTATTCATGGTGGCTGGAATTACTAATTTAGATGCTGACAACAGTTATAGTTATTATTTTACTATTATCCTCTTTTTTATCTAAAGTACTAATTTGGAGACTAAAAAAACCAGATAATGATTATAAATTTGCTTTAGTACTTTTCAATTCTGTTTTTATTATATTTCTAATTTTGAATTTATTTATAAAAATAAATATTCACTATCCTGATTGGATACATATATTTTTATTATATTATCTTTGTATTTTTGCATACTTAATAGCTTATACTTCTATTGAGGGTGAAAGCCCTTCAATAATTATAGCTGCAGAGGTTTTTAATTCTAAAAAAAAAGGAATTGATATTTTAGAAATAGAAAATCAAATAACAAATGAAACTTTCATTTATCCAAGAATTGAAAGTTTAATTCAAAATAATTTAGTAAGCGAAAATAATAATAAATTAAGAGTATCTAAAAAAGGAAATTATACAATTAAAATAATGAAGCTAATTAAATTATATTTAGGAGGAGAAACAAAAACTTCATGATAGAATTTTTTTCATCGAATTTAATATTTCATAACTTAATTTGTCCAATTTTTTTATTTGTAAATATTCTAACACAAATATTAAATATGAGACTAAAAGGAATAAAATATTTTAAATCTATTTTATTAGGATTTTTTTTTGGTCTACTGTTTTTGTCTATCTATGAAATATTTTATTTATATAAAAATAACTTTAGTATTTATATTATAAATAATTTTATAATTTATTCTTTAATGTCATTTTTTTATTTTGCAATTTTAAGCACATATAAAACCTCAATTAGATTACGAGTTTTGTTTGAAATTTATGATTCAAGTGATGGAATCAATAAGGAAGAAATAATAAAAAAATACAACTCTAAAGAAATTATAAATACAAGAATTTCAAGAATGATTCAAAATAAACAAATTAAATTTTACAATGGAAGATATTATTCCAAGTATTCAATAACATTGATAATTGCAATTTCTTTAGATTTATTTAAATTTTTAC
>MDSV01235233.1_pt1 | contig 19938 bp, 11 predicted proteins | sample 810851 | NCBI WGS metagenome assembly MDSV01 (sample SAMN05326640, study PRJNA326480) | marine metagenome | isolation source: seawater | place: Atlantic Ocean: North East | collected 2012 | reverse complement strand
TTAACTCTTACTAACATTTCTTTAGTAAAGTCTTTTGGTAATGGTCTTGATAATTTAGCTACTGCTAATAATTCATTGACATCATTATATAATCCTACTGTTGTAATGTAAGTCTGTGGGTTGTTAATAAATGAGTTAAATACTACTTCACCTGTTGATCCTGATATGAATGATGGATTTTCTGAGTAATTAAATTCAGAGTTTTGAGCTCTAACAAAAACAAAGTCAGAAGATAAAGCTTCTTCACTATTTAAAGTCCACCCAGAACTACCTGATTTACCCATTCTTGATAAACCATTAATTATTTTAGCTGGGTTAGTATCATTTGTGTTAGAATTTCTTCCTGTTCCTAATGCTATACCAAATGAGTTAGCTACTGGTGCATCTAATGCTGCTCCATTTAATAATATCATTGATACATCAGGTAAGAACCAACCATATGAACCTGATGCTGATGCTGTTCCACCTGCCCAACCATTAGCATTTTGTGATGTATTAACTGTACCTGCTGAACCTGATACTAAATTAAATACTCTACCTGCATCTGTGAATGTTACTGATGATGCTACTTTACTATCATCAGTTAATGTTAATTTTGCTAATCCTGAAGATCCTGATATTTGGAATGTTGTAGTTCCTGGAAGTAGTGATTGTTTATATCTAGCTCTTTCTATTGGAATTGCATAAAAATATGATGCTGAGTAATTTCCAAATACAAATGATGCATTTTCATCTCCTAGTATTAAAGTTCTATATTGACCATATGATGTTCTTGATGGTGAAATACCAGGTACTAAAGCATTATACCATAAACTCCCACTACCTTTTTCATCACAATAGGCTACATCAAATTGTAATGCTGATTCTGAGTTTTGTGTATTTAAATTATATACTGAGTAATAAAATTGTGCTGTAGTAGTAGCTATTTGTACTGATGATGTATGAAAAGTTTGTAATGTTGGTGTATTATTACTCCATACTGTAGCCGTTACAGAGTCTGTACTTATTACTAAATCTTCTGGTGTTAATGCTTTATATCCCATTTTTTAATTTTTTATACTGCTGTTTTATTAATTATCACTGGTACTTGTAATCTAGCTCCACTATCTCTTCCTACAATTGTTAAAGTACCATATAATGTAGTTTGTGTACCAAATAATGTATTTACTCCAGTTGCTTGTAATGACAATGTAGTTCCAATTACTGTTTTAGAAACATTAGTTCCCATTGTTTGAGTTGAATTCATTGCTTGTGCTTGTGGAGTATCAATTCCTGTACCTACAAATCCATTTTCTGACATTAATCTTACATCAGATATAGTAAATGAATAACCAGATGATTCATTAGTTGTTGTATTACCTAAATAATTTAATGTTGAAGGTGTAATTCCATCTTCATCTAATTGAGGCATAGTTACATTAGTTCTACCTATAGAAATTATAGGCATTTTAGCTGTTCCTCTAGGTAACGTAGCTAATTTATATTTCATTACTTGTGTTTCATCTGGAAAAGCTTCCATAAGAGGCATGTTTTCTATAGCTTCACCATAGTATGCTGATCCTGATGGATGTGTAGGATTATAGAGAGTATAATCTATTTCATCATCAGCTAAGGCAAATTGTGTTATTTTAAAGGAACCATCTCCTTTTGCTAATAATTCTCTCCCTTTATTTGTCAAGATAGCATCGACTGTTATTACTTGATTGTTTAAATATCCCATTATATTAGTGTATTTTAGTTATAAATATATGTATTTTTAATTTTCACTCCAAATTATACTTTCTTTTTTCATTTTACTGTTTCTTTATATTATCATCTGTAAAATTTCTCTTAGCTTTTAATTGTTTAATTAAAGTTTGAGTGTTTCTTAATTGTTGAGGTGATAAATCATCAGGTATTAAATATCCATCACCTGTTGGAGTATTTATTCCATATGAACCTGAAGGCATTTTTATATCAACTACTACTCTATCATCAGCTTCTATTCTTTTTCTAACAGTAGCAGAATGTATTTGACCTAATGAACCTGACTGTATACCTGGTATTGGAATTTTTAATCTTCTTGGGTCAGGATGTACTATAAATTTATTACTCAAAAATCCAGTGTCCGCTGGAACAGCTGAAAATAATCCTGTACCATATGAACCAGTACTCAAAAATGCAACCCAACTTAAGCCTGCTTTACTTTGCAATTCAAGAGGCCACAATGAATGTGATAAATTATAATTTGATAAATATTGATTTTGGTAGATAGCCATGTAATTACTATCTGTTGATGAGTAACTAGGTGGGAAACTCATTGAGATTTGAAGAGCAATACTACCTGTACTTTCAGGACCATAATCAGCATTAAAAAATGGTGATGAAGGGTTTGTAGATTCTAACATTCTACAATCCATTATAGATCCACTTCCAGTTCCCCCTTGAGCAGCTTGAAATGGTGTTTGTAATGATACTCCTGTTCTCATAAATACTTGACCATTTGTTGTTGCTTTAGCATGAGTATTTGCTCCAGTGTAAGGACTCACACCAAATTCATCCCCACAACTTTCAGTAGCCATCATTTGATATCTTCTAAATAATTCTTCAGCTGAGTATACACCTTCTTTTGGAAGATGTGAACACGTTACCCACATAGTTCCACCTGCTGCAGGAAAATCAGCAGGTGCAATTGGATTAGTATATACTGCTGGTGCTGCATCAAAGGTATCTACTATTGTAAAGTCTTGAGTATTAACATTTAATTGTTTTGGACTAGATCCTGTAGGTGTATATGTGTATGTAACTCTAATTTCATCTCCTACTTCTAAATTAAAAGTCTGATTAAAATCTTCATATTGACCTACTTGTGATTCTGAATAGTTATATGACCAATATTGATTTGGGTTATTAACTTCTCCTGGTCGTAAAGTAGGCATCATATTGAAAAATCCACCAAAAGCACTACCTGTATTAAAATATGCAAGATCCGTAGCATTAGATCCTCTACCAAATTGGTAAGCTGCAGGTATAATATTTCCTAAAGGGAAACAACCGACACACCAACCATATACTACTTCTATTGGATAATTATATCCAGTTAAACTTTGTTCATACCCAAAACCTTGATAACTACTAGTTCCATCTGATACAATACTACCAGAACCTACAAGATTATTCATGGATTGCATTATTTGTAAATTAGGACCAACCCAATCATAGTTTTTTGATACATTGTTCATTTGAGTAACAGGACCACATAATTCTAATATCCCTAAATCTTCTCCAAATGCTGGAGATTGTAACATATCTTCTTGAATAATAAAAATAATTTCACCTGTTCCACCTCCTGAAGGAAATGCTTGATTTAAATCTGTTTGATTAAATGTAACTGTGTCTCCTACTTTATATCCTTTACCTAATAATTCTCTATGTTCTAATATATCTTCTCCAAAATTTAAAATTTGTCTAATATTTCCACCACCACCACCTTGTATTGAAAATTTAAATAATCCTCCAATTCCAGCTCCTGATGTTGATGATGGTGAAATTGGGATAGCACTTGTACCCGGGGCTCCACCATTATAACCTGTTGTATTATTTTTTAATGTTGCAGGTGAAACTGTTGAGTTATAAACATAAAAACTTAAACCTGCTTTAAATGCTGTAGCACAATATTTATAATCTCTTACTTCAAATATTGGATTTTGTCTATTAACACTTCCAAGAGATGTTTTAAATAATTGTTTATCATCTGAAGTTGAAATTCCATCTGCAATACCCCCTATATAATTCATACTTTCTGATGCATCACTTTGATATTGTTGGACAGAAGCAATATTTCCTAATCCATTATACCATATAGGAATTGTAAATGATTGTGTTGCACACATTGCTCTTTCATTTACTTGATTTGTATACTCAGTTTGAAATTCTGTAGCACCTGCTATAATTCTATTAGATCCTACATTTAATGATGTATAATTTATAACTACTGTTGAACCTGTTTGTGATGCATCCCAATCAGATACATTATAATTAATTGTTGGATTATTATAAACTACCCCTACTTTTCTAGTTTCCCAAAAAGTTGAAGATACATCTAATAAACTTTCATTATTACCATTTAATTGAATAATTTCAGCAGTTGGATTATTAAATTTTGTTATTGATTGTGTTGGAACAGCAATTAATGAATCTATAGCATATGTACTACTTCCAAAATATTGATCTGATTGATGAGATGATTTAAAATGTGCAAAATAAATTGGACGATTGTCAATTACAGCTGATTTTCCATATGATTTATCTCCCTTATAACTACCTGTATTTCCTGCAAAAAATCTAACTTTATTTTTATATAATAATTTACCACTTTGATAAGGACCTTTTATTCCTTTAGCATATCTAACAGGTATTTTACTTTTTCCTTGTTTACTTGCAGAAGGTTCTCCAGTATAAAAATTATAATCTGCACTATATAATTCACATCCATTATATCTTGGATCAATTATTCTTCTAGAAGTATAATTACTATCTGGTACTGTAGCTTTAATTGCTGTATTATCTATTATATCTACGATATTAACAGGAACTGTTGGACTATAAGAAAATAAATTTTCATGTCTTATTATACCTGGATTATTAGTTATACCACCTGTACCTGTAGCTGTAGATGCTGCGTTTAATTGTGCTTGGGTAAATGTAATTTGCTGTCCTTCATAATAATTTGTAGATGCACCATTATTAGTTGAAACTTTAACTGATTCTACTGTCTGATATAATCCTCCTGCTCCAATTGTTATATCAAATCTACCTCCACTTCCAACAGTACCACCATTAGATGTTACAGTTCCTACTACATCAGTAAGTACTCCTACATCATAACCATTAATTAACCCATTCATAGGTACTCCATTTGCACCTACTATACTTGATGAAGGCATTAGTTGAGTTGTAGTTGTACCTCCATCTGCTTGATTATAATCAACATCCATTAGATAAGAACTAGGTCTTCCTACTATTGCATTATTCATTAAAATATCAGCATCACTATATCTAAATGGATTTGTAGTACATGTTGCTATCCCACCTAAAGCTCCTCCAGCTTGCTGTGCTAAAGTATTAATATTTTGAGATTCAGAAGCTACAGGCACAATTTGTGTATTTGTAGTATTATATTGAAAAGCTACTGTGGTATCAGGATATGATAATCTTATATGTAAACCTTTTAATTGGTAATATCTATCACCCGTTTCAGCATAAGATTGATATGCAGCTCTTACTGCAGGCCAATACATAGAACTTGAATTAAAATCCGAAGGTTCAAAAGTACCTGATACTTCAAAGTCAGTCCATGACCCATATTGTACAGGACCTACAGGACCAACACCTGCTGCTTCTGGACCATCTGATTGAGATAAACCCCAATGAAATATTCCCATTGCAGGGTCAGGATCTCCATAATACTCATCTGCATATGCTCGAATCCAAGAATTATTTATTCCTAGTGTTGGTTCATTTAAAGTAACTAAACCAAAATTAACATACCAGGGGTTGGCATTAGGTCCCATAATTCTATGAGAACCTGATAGGTGCCAAGTTATTGGATAATTTGGAGTTTTACCAAATCTATAAGCATGATTTCCAAATTTTGATGCCCATTCATCATAACCATTTGAAGGTTGTGTAACACCACCAGCATTAAAACTTAAAGTATGCCAAGTATTAGTACCTATAGTTGCTGTATTTTCTAATGTATGAACTTGGGTACCATTAGATGAACTAAATTCGAAATCATAAGTATCAACTGCTGTTGAGGAAATTATTTTATTTGTAGATTCTCCACCATCTTTTTCAAAAACAGTTACATAATAATAGTTTTTTGCATACTCATTTCTAATTTCAAAACCCCCAACATAAAATTGTGCAGTACCCCCTCCTCCTGGAAGGATAAAATCTATAGGAACTTGTTGTTGGAGAGCTTGGGTTAGAATTGCTGGATCAAATTCTACTCCATTTTCATCTCTTGTTGCTATTCTTAATATTTGTATATTTGTTGCCATTTATATTAATTGTTCATTTACATTCCTACATTTCTATAAGGTTGTAATTTTGCTATTTGTTGAAATCCTACTTGATCTACTCCTGCAAATGCTGTTATAGTTCCTGCTCCTGGGTTAGAAAATCCTTCTTGTAATACTGTTCCATCTGAGTAACTACCAGACGTGAAATAAATATTGTAAGAATAAATTGCACCTCCAAACTGAAGGTAACAATTTTTGAATAAAGATTGAGTAGTTGCTGGTGTTGCACTACCACTAAATTCTCCATCATAAAATTCATGTGAATTTATTGCTATAGATTTTACATCCCCGGCTACAGTAGATTGTGTAAATGGATAGGCTTGTGCAAAATCACTATCTGTTCTATTTACATATCCTTCTTCATAAAAGAAAAGTCTTGGTTTTACACCAATAGTCATACCTGCAAATTGTTTAACAAATATTTTGAAATTAGAAATTTGTCCTACTTCAACAGCTTCGGATGTTATAAAACTAGCTGTCATTTGATTTAAAAATAAATTTCCATTATCAGGTGGTGACATTTCATTTGTTGGGGTAAAACTAATATCTTGATAAGTTGTAGTAAAATCATCTTGAGATGATGACCATCTTACATCAACAAAATCAACGTCATCATCAGATTGTCGATATAAATCTAATCTAACCCTAGCTTTTACTGAACCTGAATTTACATTAGTTAATAATTCCCATGAAGGATTACTTGTACCAGTAGATGTAACATTATTAAACCACATAGATCCAAAATTAGAAAATGATGAACCAGATATTGTTCTATAACCAGAACCAAATTGTAAAGCATGATAAACATTATCAGGAAGTGTATCTTGATAATTACCTCCATAATCTAAAAAGTATGGAACTTCATTAAATACATTAAGTGATCCTCCTGTACTACCTGTTATATTAACTATTTGAGGTAAAATTACCCTTGGTACTGGGTTTGGGTTATTAGGATTAGGATTATATAAAAATGATTCATTTGGTATACTTTGAGATATTGCTATATTTTTATAATCTATTGGACTATTCCAAGATTGAGATGGTGATACTACACCATGAGGAGTAGATCCTGTTTCAGGAGTTACTGCTAATTGTGTTCTTGGATTAATAGTTGCTGGTACTACTCTATTACGTTCTAATAAATGTGGTTTTATTACTACACCTGTTGTAATACTTGAACGTGCCGGTACATAATTCTTTATAGCTTTAAATAATGAGTTATCAAAATATTTTATTAATCTAATATAATCATAAGGATTTCCTTGTTTATATTTTTCAAAATAAATTTCAGCTGTTTGTCTTAATGCTGGATAATAATCTGGTGCATCTAATCCTAGATATAAATTTCTTGGATCTGCTATTGCATCAGATACAACCCCAAATCCATAAGTTTGAATAATATCATCATCTACATTATCTTGTGGTGAAAATGCTACTTCTATTCTATTTATATCTTCTGTATAACTTCTACTAATTTGATAATCTTGTTGTATACTAGTTTCTCGCATTAAAACATTACCATATACTTCCCCATCATCTAATTGAATTTTATTAGTAATTCTATTTCTTACACCCATTGCTGGTTGATCTAACATGTAAGTTTCTACATTAGTTTCACTAAATGTTCTTTTTGAATTATTTCCATAGTAAATAACATTGTATACACTTGATGTATTATTTGTAGATGTACCACTACTACCTGATACAAACGATCCTGTTGTTAAAAATGCAGCTTCAGGAGCTACAGCAGGATGTACTGATGTTAAAGGTTCTACATATGAAGTACTTACTGAAGAAGTAAAGAAATGTTCTAATTCATTACCTAATGGTGCTCTAAAATTAACCATACCAAAAGAACTATGAGATCCTGTTATTTCTGTTCCTTCAATTGATTCAGGGTTCATTGTAAAATCATGAAATCTAGCTTCATCTAAAGTAAAAGGAGATGCTTCTGTTCCTAAACCAAAACGATAATATCTTAATTCTTGAAGTGATCCTGAAAATATTTTTCCTGGTACTGTAAATGTTTTAGAACCTGAAACTGCTGCAGGATTTCCTATATGAGTTCCATTTTGAAGTCCTCCTATATATAAACCAGAAGCTGATCCTGATTCATTCCATCCAAAATCCCATGCAGGCATTTGATAATTATTTCCTCCTGTTGATGCACTTATAGCTAATACTGTTGAACCTGTAAATCCTACTGTATTTCCATCAAATCCATCATATATTTTATTAGCTGCGGCTAGTGTATAATAGAATTTTGCATCCCCCATAGTACTATTAAAAGCAAAGTTTGTTGGTGAAGTAATTGTAGAACCATTACTTGAAGCCATAAGAGTTACTATGTTTAATACATTTGAGCTAAGTACTATAGGTGGTTGGGTTGCAGTTTGATTTTGTAACAATAGTATAACTACAGTTGGGTTAGAATATGCTTGCATTTTTAATGGACCACCACTACCAGCACTAGCTGCATTAACAGCTGCTGCAAAATTATCATGTTTAGTTGTTCTACTAGCCATATCGCTAAGCCAAACATATTGATTTGTTGAACCAGCTATTAAATCTCCATTTGTTAATCCAGAAGCTACTGTAGTTGCACAAATCCATGCTACATTTCCTTGATCATCTTCAAGTTTAATAGATTCCATTGTATTTGGAGAACCTACTCCATATCCTGTAGTATTACTAAATTGAATTTGGAATGATGGATTACCATAATCTTGTTTTGGTCTTGTGTGTCCATTTTCTGGATTATAATATGTTCTTTGTAGAATAACACTCCACCAACCTTTATCAAAATATGGTAAATAAATTGGATCTGATTCTACTACTTCATGACCTGAATCTGATCCTGTTCCAATTGAAGATGAAATAGCAAATGTTAATTCACCCCAAAGTCTATAATCACTATCTGATGAACCAGAATATGATCCTGATGTTGAACCTGTGTAATTTAGATTAATCGAAAAATCAGCTAATCCACTATATGGGGCATTTAATACTCCACCTGTTTCTAATTCTCCTGCATCATGAATTTTAACTGCTAATGATTGAGAATAAAATTCTCCTACTTGGGATGATGAAGGGTATCCTGTAGTTTTAAATCTAAAAGCTAATCCATTTGGACATCCCCATTGATCAAAATTATTTGATTGATCTATAACATTTGATTGTAATTTGGTCCATGGAACAACTATAGATGAACTTGCTACATTTTGATTTGCTATTGGCTTATAGGCATAACTATATCTTTTATACCATAAATCAAAATCATAAGAATTATCTTTATTTTTACCCCCAAATTCATTTATTCTTACAATTGTACTTGGTATTCCCCATATATTAATTAATTCTCTTAATCCAGCTATTGTACCTTTTTTCTTTACTAAGTAAGACATATTATGGAATAACCTCTTAAATATTTCTTTACTTACTCTGTCAATTGGATAAGGCCATCCAGGAGATTCTATTGATTCTACATAATCATCCCATGAATAATCATCTTGCCAATAATTTATTATTTCACCTTTATTAATAGCAATATAATTTGTAATTAATTCACTTCCTGTAGGTGGAACATAAACCCCATTGTCTTCACCTGTTAACCCAATAAAATTATCTTGATCATTATAATTGTTTCCAAAACCATCATATCCTAAAGCTGCTATTGCATCATCAGCTAATTGTAAAGGAATCCCTTGATCTAATTGATTAGTTGTATTATATCTTTCTGATAGTGCTTTTGTATATAACCATAACTCATCAAAATGTTGACCTGTCATGTTTACAAAATCTAAATAATTATCATTATCTGGATTATCTCTTATGAATTCTGGTACTGTATAATATAACCAGTTTGGGTTACTTTCATCAAAGAATGAAGCTGATAAGTAAACACCTCCATATACTGAACTTGTATTTTCTGTACTTCCTAACCATTCTGATGCTGATACACTATTTGTAGGGTATAAATCATATGGATAAGAGTATGATGAAGAATTAATTCCTATCTTTGGATAAGATAATGATGAAGTATTATAATATAAAAAATATTCATACCCATCAAAGTTTTTTATTATATTTTCTACTTTATTATCTAATGATGCAATACTTTGGGAATTTAATGTTTCACCTGGTATTACTGCTGCATAACCACTACCTCCAACAGTAGCATATGCTTGTGTAACTGTATTACCTGATACGACTATAGACAAAAAAGCTCCACTACCTTGTCCTGAGTTTGCTGGGCTTATATTAATGTAACTACCATTAGTAGCGTCTGTTGAATTTTGTGTTATAGATCCAACTAAATTTCCATAATTTTGGGCTTGTGATCCCCCAAGTAAAGGAATTATTGAACCATCATTTTTTATATCTCCTTCTTGTAATGTTATTACAATATCTTTAGTACCACCAACTATGGATTTAGGTATAGTTAATTGGTCTCCTGTTACCCCTGATAGTGTTTTTATATCTGATTGGTAAGATAATATTGTGTTAACCTTTTGTGCAAAATTCTTAACTCTAGAATATGCAGATGAAAAATTAACAAATTCTCCAAAATTATCATATGAATAATCAGGTTGTAAAAATACACCTTTTCTATTTAAAACAGCTTGTAATTGAAATTCTGATGCTGTTGAAGGTGAAGTAATTAAATCTTTTTTAGATTTTAAATCTGTTGAATTATTTATAAAATTACTTAATTTTAAATTTGTATTTGGACCCTGTATGTAATCAAAATTATCTAATATTGTGTCATCAATAACAAAATTTATTTTATAAGCTTGGGATTCTGCTACTTTAGTTGCTATGTAAAGTGTATCTTTTAATGAATATTGAGAAGGTAAAGCATCATATAATTTAATTAATATAGAGTATTGTTCTTCTGATACATCTAAGTCACAATTAACACATATGTGATATTCATTTTCCCCAAAAGTAATGTAAAACTCATCAAAATATTCAGCATTATTTAATGTACTTTTTAATATATTATATGACTGTTCTAATTCTTGATTAGAAATAAAATTTGATTTTAATCTTAATTCTGATCTATCTGATGATATTTCTGATACATAAAATAACTTATTGTATGCACTATTTAATTCTAAATTAATAAAGTTATAAACAGCATACACACAATTACTTTGATATCCTGCATCATAGACATCTTGAATTGGATTTAATGTTAACTGATTAGTACTTGTTAAAGTAGTATTATCTGTATTGACATTATCATTTATCCCCCAATTATTAAAGGAATAATTAGAATTTACAACATTGTAATTTTCATCATAAACATAAAATTCAACTGTATTAATTCCTGGTTCAAATGATGATGAAAAATCAAAACTTGGAATTATATTTTGATCTGATAGTTCAAATCCATCCCCATATAATAATGAAGGAGTAATTTGTTCTATTGATGAGGATATAATATTTTTATTATCAAACTGCATGTTATGAATTATTTGCTATTTCTCTTTGTACTTCTCTTTGTATTTCTCTTGCTTCTTTAGTATTATCAAAAATTTCTGCCATTTCTTGTCTTAAACCTAGATTTTCTTCTCTTAATTCAGCTATTTCATCTAATAAAGCTTGTACTTCAGCATTGTTTGCTAAAAAGTCTACATATTCAGCACTTTCAGCTGCTAAAAATTGGTGGGAATTAACATCTCCTTGTTTAGGAATTTCATAAAATAATTTGTTATATAAATTAAAAAAGTCTTCAACAGTAGCCAAATTTAAATCAAAGAATTGTAGGTCTGATTTATCTAAAAGTTGATTAAATTCAGTATCTACAGTTTCATTAAATTTAGCTTTATCAAAAACTTGTCTATATAAAATTATATTCATAATTACCCATTTACTACTTTAAACCTCATATCTTCATCAAATACTTGAGTTACACCTCCCATAATTGTTTTTATTAAGATTGTATAATCTCTTTCTGGTTCTAAACCATTCATATATACAGTAAAATAACTACTTTCAGAGTCAGCACTTATTTTTGTGTATGTACTATCAAAATCTATAACCATTTCATTAGTTTCACTATCTTTAATTGCATATAGTGATGTGTCTTCTGGTAAGAAATAATTTGTCGTGTATACTGATGCCGTTTGAAATACTCTATCTGGGTATTGTGGCATAGCTGCTATTCTAAAATCAACAATACTTTGTGAATAGTATGTTTGTTGATTATTGTATACAGACATTAATGCTTGGTTATTATTTAGTATTTTATTAGTACTAGATCCTGTATTAAAAGTATAATTATCCCACTTCATTTCTAATTGTGGAGGATATATCGTATTTGTATCTATTGAAAAAAATCTAAATGTAGCTTGAGTATTTACATCATTTAAAAATTCTTGACTTTCTGATTGTTTTACAATAAAACCATCATTTTTCTGACCTGTAGCTGGATTTGATATATAATTTATCATTTCTTGAATTGATGGAGATACTTCTACATTTAAATCAATAGGGTTAGCATAAGTATAATCTTGTTTAAAATTATAATTATTTCCTGCTGTATCTGCATAATACCATGTTCCACCTCCTTCTTTTCCAGCTACATATGATGCTGTTACATAAGGAGTACCTACTGCAAATCCTGTTGTTTGCCATTTTGAAGAACCTGAAAATGTGTTCCAAATCCAACTTGCACCGTTTTGGGTTTGAGGAGCATTAAAATATTTTCCTGTTCCCATATCCCAACTTTGTGATATAGGATATACTTCTATAGCTGCGTCTTGACTTAACCCACTTACTACTGCTGCAAATAATCTTAAATTACTTCCAAAATCAACATTTTTTTCAGATATAAGTAATGTTACTTGTGATGAACTTGCTCCTAAAGCTCCTGCCTCTATTGTTATTGTATCTTTTACACTATAACTTGATCCTGCTGATGTTATTGTAACTGATGTAACACTTCCACCTCCACCTACTACAACAGTTGCTAAACCATCTTGACCAAGTCCTGATGATGTAATAGGAACATTAGTATAAGTTCCTGGAGTTCCATCATTTATGTTAGGACTAGGTGTCATAGTTGTGGTAAGTATTAAACCACAACTTAATTTTATTATGTTATAAACATTACTTATTTCAGAATCAGCAAACTTAATTATAGATCTATTTACTTGTCCTACTCCATCAGATACATAAGTAGAACAATCTAATATTTCATCTATACCTGTGTTCATACTTTGAGATATAGTATATAATGTTGTGTCTTTTTCAGGAAATAATTTATATATGGCCATTTCTTATATTTTTATAATGCTACTACTCTACCCTTAATATCACTTTCAGGATTTTTTAATTCAAATATCATAGGATCAATAGAAGGATATACTACATCATCGATAGTAGCACTAGCTACATCATAAGCATATTTACTATATCCTAAAGCTTCTCCTGCTAAATTTTGCACTGCAACATTTTTTACTGTTTGAACACCTTCTACTTTATCTAATAAAATATATAAATCTTTCATTATAATAGGTTCATTTATTTGCCATTTATCTATATGGAAATATTCTGTTAATGCATCTATACAATCTGTTAATACTTTATTATTATTATAATTTGGTAAAACAATTATATTAAATAATACTTCAATGTTAATAATAAAAGCATCTTTTATTTTAATAGAATCATTTATCATTCTATATTGAGATAAATAAGTCATCAAATTTCTTTTTAATGCCTTAGAAGCTGTTCGTAGTTTACCATTTATATCTTGGGATAAAACATACATATCCAATATAGTTGGAATTTCCCCAGGTTGGTATTCTGCTATTTTTACTGGTTGAGTAAATGCTTTTGATATTGAACCTAAATTAGAAGGCATTGATAATGCTCTAATTAAATAATCTTGTTCTGTTACTGTTCTTAATTGATTTTGGAAATTACCAACGGCATTTTGTCTTAATTCTTCAATTGTATCTCCATCTGAACCTCCATTCGCTGCTAAAGGATTATTTGTTGCTAATGAATTAAATATTTTATCAGCTAAAGCACTATCATCTAAATTTTTATTTAAAAATACTACATTAGTATCATCTAATATAGTTAGTGTATTTGAATTAACATTTGCTTCAACTCCTCCTCCTGTTAAATATCTTACTGTTAAAGTTGTATCTGTAGGTACAATACCATAAGTATCTGTAAACACAAAATTTAATGGAGAAAATGCTGTTGTTAATTGATTTCTTTCAAATGGTAAGCCTAATCCTACATTATCTGGGTTGGGAACAATTTCTTCATCTGTAGTTTTCTGAGTACCAGCTCCAAATTGTATTTCTAATGAACCTGAATTTAAAAATCTAGTTGCAAATCTTCTTTGAACTTGTTTTAATCTTAGAAGATATGGAACTTCTGTATCATCAGAATAATTAGGATCATTAAATGAAGTATTTCTAATTGTATCAAATATACTTTCTTGTGCTAAGTTAGGTACTTCATACCATTCATTTATATCAGAATCGTATACATCTAATATACCTATAATATCAGGTGCATTTATAGTTCTTGTAACGAATTTATCTGGTGTTGTAAATGTTAAAGTTTGAGTTTGAATTGTAGCTGATATTGCTTTTCTAGTTTTCTTTAATAGATAATAAGTAGGTGTTTGATTTGCAATTTGATATACTGTTACTTCAGTAGGATCCATTGAACTTGACGATGAAAAATCAATTACATCTTCTACTAAAAATTGCATAGAATCATCTTCATTTGAAGTTACTTGTGTATTTTCTGGTATTAATAAACAATAATCATAATCTGGTACTACTACACTAGCACTTAATTTAGCTGGTACTTGTTGATAAAAATCAATATCAACATGGGCTGCTGTTGTAACTTTAGGAACATATCCTAGCATATAAGATATATGAAAGAGATTTTCTTGCTGTCTTGCATATTGTATAAAGGTTTCTTGGATTTGATTATCCATATAAAAGGATAAAACATCACCTACATAAGAAGCCATTTCCATAAATAACATACCTGTTGAGGTATCTGTAAAGTCATTATATGTGTCTGGGAAATATGTTTTAGAATATTGTATTAAAGAACTTCTAAACGTCCCAAAATCTCTATTTATGTATCTTATATCTCTGTTTATGTTAGCCATTATTGTAATGATATATTTAATTCATCAGTTATTCCAAAGTTTTGAACTTGATAAGTTAGTATAAACTGTATTACATTTCTATCAGTTTGTCCGTTTTCTTTATCAAATTTTATTTCTTGGACTTGTACACTTGGAAAGTATAAATTTATACCATCTTGAATTATTGTTATTAATTGATCTTCTGTTACATCATCTATTTGTTGAAAAAATAATGTTCTTAAATTTCCACCAAAATTAGGATTAAAAACTCTTTCTCCTTTGTTAGTTAAAACAAAGTTTAATAAATTTGCTTTAATTTGTTCTCTAGTTGTGTATGTTGGTATAAACACAGCATTTCCATCTAAAGGAAAACCAAAACCTATGGCTTTTCTTTTTTGAGAATCTAAAGGATATTTATTATTTATTATTTGAGCCATTATTTATTATTCATTAATCCCATTATTTGATTCATATTTACTTCACCTTGTGGTAAAGCTCCCTCAGTACCCATACTAGGGTTTGGAACAAAGGCTTGAGCATGTGATGAATTAAAAGCTCCAGCTGTTTCACCTAATATATTTTTATATGCTGCTCTTTTATCTTCAGCTGACATTTGTGGTTGAGTTGGAGGAGGTGTATTTGGTATTTTATTTTCCTCAACTCTAACGGGTTGTGCAGGTGCTGAAATTATATTAGGAGATTTAACAGCTTCCAATAAAATATCTTTCAATTCTTCTTGAATTGCTTCTTTTACTGATTCTTTAATTAATTTTTTTAATGCTGATGTCTTCATTTTATTTATAAATATTAAATTATTTAACTTTTTTTATTAACTTGTAACCATTTCTCTAGATACAAAATTCCATCTATAATAGAAATTATTCCAATCATATGTATCTTGTACAGGTAAACCATTTTCGTTTGTTGTTGTATTAACTTTTGATTCTGATATAGATCCTGTAACCCCAAAAGGTTCTAAATTAGGAGTATAAATATCCCAACTTTGACTTGGTGGATTCCATTGATAATAATATTTTATATTTGCAGATGATGTTGGTGATAGGGTATTAGAAGCATAATTTATTCTTACTTGTTTTAAGTTATCAATACCTGGAGCTCCAAATGGAGAAAATTCCATTAATTCTTCTTCATCTAACTTTAAAGGATCGATTTGATATTGAGCTTTTTCTTCTAAAGAAGCACTTAAATCTGATGTTATTAAAAAATCACCTGATCTTTTTTCTATTAATGACCAATCTTTAGGATAACCATAATAATGTCTATGACCCTTCCATTCAGCTCCTGTTATGGCTCTAGTATCACCATTTTGTTTTGTATAATAAACTGTACCTCCATCAAAAGATGTATCTTCATACATCCAATAAGTCCCAGGTAAATTACCTCTTTCTTGTGATGTTGTAGAAATTGAAGAAGATGCAGCTAATTCACTGTCTACTACTACAGACATAGCTTGGGGTAATAAATCTATTACAAAATATAATTCTTCAACTAATACTTTTGTAGATGAAGAATATGAATACCCACCACTTATATTATATACAGTTTGTTCATAATCATTTACTAAACCTTGACCTGATATTACTATAGCTTCTGCTGTTCTTACACCTTTTGTTCTTCTTGATGGGAAAGAAAATTCATTATTAGGATCACTTTCAATTGTAATTAAAAATCCTTTGTAATATAAGGGATTAGTTGAATTAGGATCTAACCTATCTAATAAAGCTGCATCATCTAATTGATTTAAATTAATATCATTAAAATCTCCTACTTCAGTTAATGAAAAATTAATATCACTAAAATACTTATCTTTTACATTTGCTTCTGTTGTTTCTTCCCACCATTCAAATCCAGATGTTGAAGGATTATGGTTTAAATTTCCTCCTTCAGAACCAGAACCTGCAACAGACTCATACCATAAACCTTCATATGTAACATTATCTCCAAATGAATAATCTACAATATCAGACCATTCTTCACTATCTTCTAAAAATTGTTCATTTATACATTTTGTAAATAATGCATCTAATGATGATAATCTACTTAATACATTTTTAACTTGATCATTTATAATTTTAACAGATTCAGGAATTACTGCTACTATTCCTTTACCTTTTTTAATTAAATCAGATAACATATCTAATGAATCAGCAAATATTGTTATAACATTAACAGGAATACCTACCCCTGGTGGTACTGATGTTGGGAGTGGTATAGCTTTTATTACTGCTACTGCTGCTGCTAACCCTTTTAGTAATTTACTTGTTGAAGTACCTACTTTTTCTAAAGCTGTTAAGGATGAAGATAACTGTTGTAAACCACTACTAATTTGATTTTTCTTTTGAATTAAAGCTAATAATTCATTTTTAGGAGGACATGCTTGTTCAAATTTTACAATTAAATCATCTATAGCTACATCAAATTTAGTAGTTGACTTTGCTGATCTTAAAACTGAACTTAATATGACTTTATCTAGACCCATTATTTATTAACAATTGCTGTTTTTGATTTATATCTTTCTATTTTATTTAACATTGTATTAGCTGCAGATTGTAACTGTACTGCAGCTGCTGGTACTGCTGGGTTAGGAACTCCAGGAGCTGGTGTACCAATTGGTGTTTGTAATGCTAAACTAGTTGTAACAATTTTTGCTACTAATTTTTGAAAATCTTTTAAAAATTCTTTTCCTAAAATAACAGGTTCTTTACCATTTTTATCCCCTAACATTATTTTATTAGATGCTATAATAGTTTCTGGTGAATCTATATTAACACTATTAATCGAATTTAAATTTATAGATTCTTTAGAACTAAATAAAATTGAATCTGTTTTAGAATTAAATAATAATCTTCCTGAGTTTAAAATTATTTGGTTACCATTATAAGCACTTGCTCCTATAGGTTGAGTTTGATATGAACTATAATCATTACTAGATACATCTATTGGTAAATCTTGAGTTGATGTTAAATAAATACTTGATTTATCTTCATTTATATTTTCTAATATAGGAATCCAAGGATCTTGATCTTCTTCAGTTTGACCATTTCTTATTATAGTAATAGGATCACCATTCTCTCCAGAATCCGACCAAGGATTTGGAATATTAGCATCTTTTACAGTTGAACCAAATCTTATACTTTGACCCCATCTTCCTTCATGGAATATATCTCCTTCATAAGGTTGTAAATTTCTAATATCTAAACGTTCTTGAAAAGTATCTCCTAAATCAATTTCAGTTCCTCCATCTGTTACTCTTCTTACGGCTCCTGCTTCTGTTTGTTGATAATCTGATTGTTGGGCTGCTGGTAATTCTTCTCCATTAATAGGATCAGGTATAGCATTATGGTGTGTGCTACCCCATATATTAATAGGTTGAAAATAATAATAACTTGTAGCACTTACATTAGATTGAACATTAGAACTAGGTAAAGCTATTATATATACTAATTCATTTTCTAATGGGAAATTTTTATTACTTGGAAATAAAGGTCGTGCAAAATTATCAGTTGAAAAATTACCTGGGTTTGGAGCTCCTAATCTGTTATAGAATATACAACCTATAGATGACCATTCACCAAAATCTCTAAAAACATTTGGTTCAGTTTTATCATCTAAAACACAGTATCGTACCCTACCAGCAAATACCCCTTTACCTGATGATTGTTTACTATTTCCTGATTTAGTAGAGTTTATCCCTGTAGCTCTTCTAGGCATTACTTTTCTTTATTAATTTGTAATTTATCCATTTCAGCTAAAAGTTGTTCTTTTTCCTCATCTGATATACCAAATCCACCATCTTCGTCTACATTTTGTAATGCTCTTTGTATAATAGTAGCCATTTTAATAAGTTGTTCATCATTTTTAACACTTATTTCCATATATTCTTTTATAAGAGGTACAATAAGTGTAGCATCTCCTATTTCTTGAACTAATGGCTTTAACTCAGATATTAAAGCTGTAACCTGGTGTTGTTTTGTTTTTTGGTTAGTATAGATTTCTTCTAGGATATCAGAAAATTTCTTTTTACCAAAAACAATTGAATCTAATTGTCCCATATTTTATTTATAAATATGTGTAAATAAAAAGATTAGGATGGGAAGTAACCATATTCTAGGTAGAACATATATTTTTCTTTAAAAATACCATGTAATACATTAGCTATTTTTGTTATTTTTGGTGTTTTTACGTCTACCATTTCTCTAATGTAGATGTATAATGCTTTTTTATTGAATACATCTATGTTTTGTCTTTTTCTAAACAATTCTAAAATACAATCAGCTATTTTTGCATCATATTCTTTAGGAAATAGTTCAAATATATTATCAGTTACATATTCAACATACTTATCTATAAACACAGATAATTTATCTTCATATTTATAACCTTTCATTGCTAATTCATCACCTTCAAATTCTTCAGCTCTGAATTTGTTAATGCCTTCTTCCATTTTAGAAGATCTAATAAAATTAGGATCATCTAAATCTTGATTACCATAATTATTAATATCTGTTACTTGGACGTTATTTATCTTTTTAGTATAGTTTTTCTGATTATAGACTATTAACCATCTTTTTACTATAGTACCAAAATAAGAATAGGCTTTTGCACCATTTTCTGGATTGAATAAATGGATTTTTGAAAGCAGAAATACCATTATCTCATGTTGTAAATCTTCTAAATTTTCAACACCATCAGTATAATAGAATTTAAAAGTATGGA
>MDSV01224051.1_pt1 | contig 19938 bp, 19 predicted proteins | sample 810851 | NCBI WGS metagenome assembly MDSV01 (sample SAMN05326640, study PRJNA326480) | marine metagenome | isolation source: seawater | place: Atlantic Ocean: North East | collected 2012 | reverse complement strand
TCCACATCTGAAATTTTACAGCATTTGCACCAGATAATTTTGCTTCATGAATCAATTTTTTACCAACTGAAACTTTGCCTTCCCAATTGGATGCAATTTCTGCTACAATGTATGCTTTCATTGCGGAACAAATCCTATTTTATAATCCAATACAAATCTCATAAAATCCACTTCTATTTTTTTATGTTTCTTAGTATATGTTCTTTTAAAAACATCGAACAATGAACTCTCATTATTAACTTCACAGTTTTTCTCAGAACAATTAATGATTAACTGTTTATCTGCTATCAAGATTTTTTTTAATTTATCATCAGCTTCAATATTGACATCATATGTTTTGGAAAAATCACTAGCGAATTTTTTCATTAAATCATATTTTTCAGACGAATTCAGTTGTTTGTAGGCTCGAACATCACCATCAAGAGATATTGGCTTTGCCGGAATACCAGCTACAACTGTATTATCTGGAATATCTTTAGTTACAAGTGAATTTGTTAAAGCAATAACTTTGTTCCCAATTGTAACTCCTGGGCTAATTGTTATTTGACCCACTCCCCAAAAATCATCCCCGATTTTAACAGAACCCGATTTACATTTCATATCTGGCATTCCTACCAATAATCTACAACCTTCAACAACATCTCCCCAAGCTGCATGAGTCCAAATTTTTGAATATGCACCAATACCGCAATTATTTCCAATTTTTAATTCATCAGTTGAATTAATTATCGAGTTTTGACCGACCCATGCATTATGCCCGATATGACATGATTTGTAACCGTTAACATAGGTATTTTTATGAATTGTACAATAATCCCCCGTAACAAATTCTTCACCAGAAACGTAGAATTGACAATTTTCATGAATTTTGGAATAGTCTCCAAATTTTATCAAACCTTGAGAAGACGATGATTTCATTTTATCAAAAACACAGTTATCGCCTATCTCGACATCTTTGCCTAGATTAACATGGGATTTGTCCACATTCATAACAAAATTTTCCTGAAAATAACACTATCTATCTATTCATTAATTAGAATATTCGTGAAAAAATGAGTCATATTTTTTATTATTAATTTGAACATTGTTTCCTTTAACATGATTTAATTTAAAACCTAATTCATCTAATAATTTTAGCGTATTTCTCCTAATTCCATATGTTTCCGTAGTTACTTTTTCAAATTTTAATTCAGAAAATATAATCTCAAATAATAAAGAAGTAAACTTTGTAAAATCTGAACGATATAACTCGTCATTAGATGCTCTTATTGTATCGTTAATGAATGATATTTCTCCTTTCTCTTTTAACCAATCTATATGAACTAATCCTCCATATCCGACACATTCATGATTAACTAGAAAACTAAATAATATTTCAGAAGGTTTTGAGACATAGAACGAGTTCTCTATTAAATTATGATAATATTCTTTTTGTTGTGAATCACTTAGCAAATTTTTCTGTCTTAAAATATCAATCTGATCGTTTCTCCAGGTTTTTATTTTTAATATATCGTCATTTCTTAGAGGAACAATACTATAATCTCCTAGCACATATTTCCTTTTTTTTAAAAACTTATACTTTATTTTTTCAGATTGACTCATAACTTTACGTTCACTATTAATGATTTAACATTATCTTAACTTAGATTCTAAGTAACAATAAGTTAAAATTTTAAATGATGTAAGTTATCTATCAATTTATTGAATTACGTATTTTGTGGATATAGAAAATGGTCATTAGAATTATTCGAAATAATAAATAAAAAATACAATAATTTCTATTTAATAAAATCACCAAAACAATTAACTTATAAAAATATTCAAAAGCTAAATCCAAAATTTATTTTTTTCCCAGATTGGTCATGGATAGTACCAAAAGAAATTTTTGAAAATTATAGTTGTGTTTGCTTTCATGAAGCCAATCTACCAAAATTTCGTGGAGGAAGTCCACTCCAAAATCAAATTATTCGTGGAATAGAAAAAACAAAGACTACTGCATTTTTTATGAATGAAAAATTAGATGGTGGTGATATTATTATCAAAAAAGATCTTTCATTGAAAGGAAATCTTTCTGATATTTTTGAACGAATGAAAAAAAATGATTTAGAAATACTTGGAAAAATTATCTCAGGTAATTTTAATTCATATAAACAAAAGGGTTCGAGTTCAACTTACAAACGAAGAAAACCGTCCGATAGTGAACTCAAATCTTTAAATCATTCTAAAAAATATCTTTATAATTTCATTCGAATGCTGGAAGATCCATACCCAAACGCATTCATGAATGTAGGTAAACATAAAATAATCTTTAAAAGTGCAAGACTTATGAAAAATAAATTAAGTGTAGAGGTAGATATCGAATGAAAATTTTAGTACTAGTTGCACATCCTGATGATGAGGTTTTAGGAATGGGTGGAACATTAAAAAAATTATCCTCACAAAAAAATAACATTAAGGTAGCTTTTTTGGCAACTGGGATATTTGCTAGACGTTCTGATGAATATTTGAATGATCCAAAATACAAAATTGACGGTGCTTTGACAAAAAAGATGAAAAATCAAATTAATAAATTACGACTAGATGCAAAAAAAGCCCTAACTATATTGGGCATAAAAAATATAGAATTTTTTGAATTTCCTGATAATGAAATGGATACAATTTCAAATTTAGAAATTACAAAAACAATTGAAAAACTTATTCAAGAATTTAAACCGGAAATTATCTACACTCACACAAAAAATGATATCAATGTTGATCATCGAGCAATTTTTAATGCAACAATTACTGCAACTAGGCCAACTACCAACCAAAAAGTAAAAAAAGTAATTTGTTTTGAAGTTCCATCCTCGTCAGAATGGAACTTTGGTGATACTTTTTCACCCAATATTTTTATTGACATAAACAAAGAATTGTCTTACAAAATCAAAGCAATAAAAGCATACAAAAATGAACTTAGAAAATTTCCTCATCCCCGATCACCTGAAGCATTAGATGCTATAGCAAAAAGATGGGGTTCTGTTTCAGGTTCTAAAGCAGCAGAAGCATTTGAATTAGTTAGAGATTTACAATAATTTATTATTCTTTTTTTTGCAATGACTTCAATTCTTTAATAAGTTCGCTAGTCTGTGTATCCGTTAAACCATGTACTGAACATCCATCTTCTATTGTTTCTCCCACTGATGCTTCACATCCGGCACAGTAAAGTCCAAATTTTTCTAATGTTTCAATTATTCTTTTATCACCATTTTCGATAATATCTGCTATAGCACTTTTTTTATCAAGAATGCCTATTGATTGATTTCCATAATTATTTCTATAATTTGGTCTTGCTTGCCATGGTGCATGAAATAGTTTCCAAAGTGCGATATTGTATGTATCTGGATTTCTATCATAATTTGCCCAATAACCTGATTGAACTTCATCCCATGAAAGATCATTTTCAATTATATGTTGAACTATACCTCCGGGGCACCACATCTTCATATGAAATTTTTTACCATCCTCATATTTGGAACAATTCACTCTGCCTTGATTAAACTCAATTAAACAATCAATTTTTTTATGTTCTTGTTCTGCAATCAATCTAATTACATATTCTCCAATATCTTCCACAATTTTGGAATTACCAAATTCTTCAAAATATTTTTGAATATCAATTAATTTGAGATCAAAATTTTTCGGAATAAATTTTTCATTTTCATTATGTATTTTAGAATCAGATAAGTAATTTAACATGTAATTATTTGCATAGAAAGATTCTCTATTCGAATTAGTAATAAAAGAATTAGTTTTTCCATCCCACTTTTCTCCAGGCAATAATTCTAAAATTTTAACATCATCTTTTTCAAACATAGTGGCAACATCGTGTGGAGTATTCTTTGGTTGCGATTTTAGATATTTTTCATGCTCTGGAAGATACAAACTATTGAAATTAGCAAAAGGCAAAATGAATGTAGGATGCATTATATCATTAATTTGTTTTATCATTCGTAACATGCCTTGATTTCTTGAATTCATAATTTCCATCTTTGAATCTTCATCAAGATGATTCCATGTTGCAGGAAAACCGCTAGCAGGAGAAAATTGTATACATAGTAAATCAACTGATTCAATTAAATTTTTGAGTCTCCAATTAAAACCCGCATCATTAACATTTAAAATTGAAAAATTTCCTAATTGTAAATAAAAAATATTATCTGACCAAACACTACCAGAATTAAATGATGTAATTTGTACTTCATCAGTAATCTGATGAGAGTTTCCTGAATGTAAAGAAGTAATGTTAGTAAATCCAAGTTTTTTTAATCTAAATGTCAATCTATTATTGTCTACATCTGGCACAAATATTGGAGTGTTTTTATCAAATTTTGACAACGAAAATTCATGAAGATGATCTGAGTGTTCATGTGAAATGAATATTGCGTCTATTTTCGGTAGATCATCGACTTTCACATTAGAAGGAGGATAAATTATCCATGAACCATGCGTAGCTGGACCTTCAATCCATGGATCAAATAACAGATTTAATGAATTCCATTCCATTAATAATGCTGCATTACCAACAACTGTAATTTTTGGCGCAATTTTCTCTCCAGATAGCTGATTGATAGTTCTATTAGTTTTATCCGGAAAAGTTACAAATAATGAATCGTTAATTTCTTCTACAACAAATTTTGATAAACATTCTTGAGGGGCATTAATTGATTTTCCTGTTTCGGGCTCAAATGTCCAATCATGACTAGGACATTTCCACAATTCTTCATGAAATTCATTAACAATATTGTGTTGATGGGGACAAATTGCACTATAAAGAATAGGCGTTCCATCAGTTTGATGTAAAATGTATGGGTCACCATTAATTTCTAATGATGAAGGAGTATTTTTTAATAATGAACTGGGACCGATGTTAATTTTCATCTAGCTACCATATCTATCAATAATATTTAAAATGATTATAAGAATCCTGAATTTTGGATTAGTTCTTTTATGTCTGAAATTGATAATTTTTCTGCAAGATCAGATGAATATTTTCTCATTTCATTTATTTTTTTTATTTTAGGATAAATATTTTCTAATTCTTTGTGATTATATTGTGGATCAATAATCATGTACATATCTTCATATTCATATGAATGAGAAATTTCGTCTTCATTAATTAAACTTTCATGCAGTTTTTCACCTGGTCTAATACCTATTGATTCAGAACCAGTATCACTCATTAGTTGATTTAATGCATTTTTAATATCTGATAAAACATATGACTTTAATTTTGGAACAAAGATTTCAGTTCCTTTTGCATGAGATGTTGATTTAAGAATAAAATCTAAAGCATCATTCATAGTAATATTGAATCGTGTCATTTCTGGATCTGTCATAGTAATTTTTTGATTATTTTTTACCTGTTCAATAAATTTTGGAATTACTGAACCACTACTTCCAAAGACATTTCCATATCTGACTGCAGAAAAAGTTGTACGATGTTTTTTAGGATTAGAATAACGTTGAGCTGTCACAAAAAGTTTTTCCATTAATAATTTTGTTGCACCGTATGTATTTAGTGGTGAAACTGCTTTATCAGTTCCAATACAAATAGCTTTTTCAACATTATTTTGTAAACATGCATCTATAACATTTTGAGAACCGTTTACATTAGTTTTTATTGCTTCAAATGGATTATATTCAATTTTTGGAACATGTTTTAAGGCTGCTGCATGAAATACATAATCAACATCTTCAGTAGCCCTAATCAATCTTGGGAGTTCTCTGATATCGCCAACCAAAAATCTCAAACGCTCATCATGAAATTTTGATTCCATTTCAATCTGTTTCAGTTCATTTCTACTAAAAATTCTAATCTGTTTTACATTATCTGCAAGTAATCGTTGAGTTAGGGCAGTTCCTAAAGAACCTGTACCACCTGTTATAAGAACAGTTTTTCCATCAAACATAGAAATTTCTTTTTTTTTATTCTAAAAAACCTTGTTGATGTTTGTTACTCTTCTAACTGAAAAATGATAACAACTTAGGCGTTGAATTTCCTAAATTAAAAAATTCATTTGATATGTACTTAGTATTTTCTGAAATAATCATGTCTCTAAATTCTCTATCTTGATATATTCTAGAAACTTTTTCTTTTATATCGCTAATTTCAATCATCAGATTTGGATTATCTATGAGATATTTTGGTAGTCCAAATATATCGTGATCAGAACTGGCAAAAAATACTGGTTTACCTAAAACTTGTGCTTCAAACACCACACTAGTTATTCCTAAGCTAATCACCACACTAGAATTATTCAGCAATGTGGTGATATCCGTTTTCTTATCTATGATAACTTCAGGAAATTTTTTTTTGATAGACTCCGTAATATCAAATTCATTTGCAAATGGATGCGGTCTTATTACCAATTTTTTATTCAAACTCTTAATATTTTTAGAGATTTCATTTAATTGGGAAATATAATTATCTAAAAATTTTGTGTTGTAACCTGCATGTTGAATTTTAATTGGAGCTGTTGTTGTAAGTAAGATATAATCATCATTCTTTTCGTTTTTATCTAGTAACATGTTATCAAAACTTGAATTTCCTATGGGAATTATGTTAGTACTTGAAAACCCTAACTTCTCCGCATAAATTTTTGTAGATTTGTTCCAAACCAAAAATTTATTAGATTTTTTAGGTAAAATCCCCGAAAATTCATTAAATTTTAAATTTCTCTTGTCATCATCATCGACAATAATTCCATGTTGGATCAAATTCACTGGAATCTTTTTGCGACTCCCCAATTCTAAAATTATCTGTTCCGAAAATCCATTTTCAGACCATATCAAAATTTCATTAATATCATTATGAATGAACATCTCTTTACCAATTTCAATTAATTCAATAGCTTCATTGATCCTTGTGAAACACATATTCAAAAATTCCTTTTTTATGATATTCCAAAACGAATTATTATTAATAGCAAAAAAATCCTCAAAATTAAATTTTTTTAATAGATCATTGAATTCATTTTTAATTTTTTCTTGATTCTCTAAAATTTTCTCTCTATTTTGTTTTGTAAGAATTTTATCTGTTATTATTTGTCCTTCAGTTTGATTAATAATGTTAAATGATTTTAAATTCCAAAAATATGGTCTTCTAAAATTAAAAAAGATTGGTTGAATATTTGAATTTTTAATAGATGAAAATAGATTTTCATATTTAATCTGGTTAAATTCTGTGAATAAAATCATCTTTTTATTATTATTTTTCTTCTTTAATTTTGAAAAATGTAATAATCCTTTTTGTGTAATTTTTTTTATCCGTTCAAAATCTTTTTTTCCTAAATTTATTTCCAAGTTTTTTGTTAGATTCCATTTTATATTATCAAATAATAATTCATTTTTTGTTTCTATTTTATCTAATAATCTAACCTCTTCAAAAAATATTCCAGCAATCTCTCTTAATGAGAATGAACATAAACATTCAAGATTATTTTCTTTCATTGAAATTTTTTCCATTTCAAAAATTTTCTTTATTATTGGAACTAAATAAAATTGAAATTCCCATCTAAATAATGAACCCAGATTTATTCCTTCAAAAGTAATTTTTTCATGTATATTATTTTGAATATACCATTCAGTTAATTCATAACATGTTTTTTCGATTAACAAAAAATCGTCTTCAGTTAGATAATCTTCTGATTGGACATGTCTTATGTTATTTTGAACTAAAATTGTATGTGATTTATGATCAAATGTTATAATATCTTGATTTTTCTTGGTTTCTAATTCTTTTAATTCAAAAGGATATCGTAAAAAAATTTTCATCTATTTCACATATTATTTTCTGTACTTAATCAATTTCTATGAAAAATATTAGTATTTCTTATTATTAGTACTTATCAAAATAGGTTTTGGAATTGGAATTAAAAATTTTCCGCCATCATCTAAAAATTTTTTTTCTTTTCGTAATATATCATCCTTATAATTCCATGCAAGTATTAATCCAACATATTGGTTTGAAAGCTTAGAAATAATTTTTGGTGACTTTACTATGATATGTGTACCAGGAGTATACTTACCCTGTTTTATTGGAGTTGTATCGGTAATGAAATCTAATATTTTATTATTAATTTGACAATAATTTAGAAGAACATTTCCTTTTGCAGATGCACCATAACCAAAAATTTTATCTTCATTTTCTTTTATTTGTATAATTTTTTTCTTTAGTGATAATTTTAAATTATTAATTTTATTTGAAAAACTTTCATACGTTTTTAATTTATTTATTCCAAATTTTAATTCTTGATTTTTAAAATTATTTACAGATTTATTTATTTCATGTGTATTTTTTTTAGCAACAAAAATTCTTAGTGTCCCTCCATGAACCTTTTGTTTTTCAATATTGAATATTTCTAAATTATTATTTTTGAACCATTTCATTAATGAAAAAACTGAGAAGTATGATATGTGCTCATGATAAATTGTATCAAACTCCATTTTTTTTAATAGATCTAATACATGCGGTACTTCAAAAATAAAAACACCATCATCTTTCAACAACATTATAATTCCATTAATAAAATCATTCAAATCATCAATGTGACCTAAAACATTATTTGCTATTATAACATCTGCTCTTTTTTTATATGAAATTTTTTTTGCCAATTTTTTACTGAAAAAACTATTTTCTACTTTAATTTTTTTAGGTGTTATTTTTGCCAAGTTTTTTGCAGGTTCTATTCCTAAAACATCTATGTTAAATTTTAAAAATTTTTGTAAGAGTGTTCCATCATTACTTCCAATTTCAATTAAAAATGGATTTGCTTTTTGTTTTAAAATTTTTTTATGAATTGAATTTGCATATTTTTCAAAATGATCTACAATTGGTTTATTGGCACTTGATAAATATAGATAATTTGAAAAAAGATATTTTTTATCTACAACATCTCGTAATTGTAAGTGAAAACATTTTTTACAAACATAAAGTCTAAGTGGAAATTTCTTCTCTCTTTTTTTTAATTGATTTTTTGTTAAGAATGCATTTGATGGAGGTTGTTTGCCTAAATCTAGAACCATGTTAAATTTAGTATTTGAGCATAATCTGCACTTTTTTCTAAATTCATAAATTGTCATATTATGATTTTTTTAATGAATTGTATAATAATTACTCTATAATGATAACTATTCACTCTAAATGTTTTAGATAATTATAAAATCCACAAAGTTTACTTAATCTAGTCAAAATTTTACTAAAATTTTCAGTATGTTGTGATTCTTGAGACTCTGGAGGAATGTAAATATTTGAATAAAATTCAGTTATCAATTCTGAATCTTTAATCTTTCGTTTTGATTGTATTATGTTACGATTTTTAATTATATGATTTAATGAGTATAGAATACTAAGATATCCATGTAATTTTTCTTTGAATAAGCCTTTCTTGATAAAAAATCCTAGTAACACTATTTCGATAATAAATAAACCCGGTAGCAATTTTACAATTGTTTTTCCTGAATAATTTTTTAATAATACAATCCATCTGTTTCTTTCTAACAAATAGAATTTTTTCTTTGACCATCCCCAATGTGCACTGCCAAAATGGTGAATTAATGCATTAGAAACGTAATATGACTTGTAACCAAAAAGTCTTGCGCGCCATCCTAAATCTACCTCTTCATGATATGCAAATAAAATTTTATCAAATACACCAATCTCATCAATTATTTTTTTTGAAAGAAACATACATGTGCCTGATGCATATGAGATTTCTTCTATTTTATTATCATATTTCCCTGTATCTATTTCTCCTTTACCTCTAGAAAAACCAAAACCAAAAAGGTTTATCATATTTCCAACTCCATCAATTTGTTTTGAATCTTTCATCTTCAATGATTTTGGTTGATACAATGCATCGCCAAATTTTTCATAAGCAGAAAAAAATGCATCTAACCAACCTACATCTACTGTTAAGTCATTATTTAGAAATACAAGAAATTCTCCATTTGCATTTTGTATACCTATGTTTAATCCTTCAGGAACTCCAACATTTTCTTGATTTAAAATAAAATTACAATTTGTAAATTCTTTTTCAAATAATTCACCACTATTATCTGGTGAATTATTGTCAACAATAATAATCTCATATTCTCGTTGTGTATTATTGATGATTGACTCAATACAATTTTTTAAAAATGACTTACCATTATAATTTAATATTATTATTGATGTTAGATCATTTTTCATATTTTTTTATAAAATTATGATTAATAATATGTACTGTTAAATTATAATCAATCAATCAAATTTCTTTATATCTGATAATTATGATTTTAGAACTAAACCTTGGGTTCCACTTAATTCAATAATTTGTACTTTATTTTCTACCAAAAACTCATTGATTGCTTTTTTAATTCCATCTGTATGGAAATCATGAATAAGTATTATCCCTCCATTTACAAGTCGTGGAAAAAAGTATCTTAAACAATCAATTGTACTTTTATACAAATCTACATCTAAATGAACAAATGAAAATTTTAATTCTTTAATAATATCTGCAGACTCAGGAAAAATTCCTTTAGTTACTTTCACATTTTCATATTTTTCAAGAAATTTTTGTACAGATTTTTGGTCAGTATTATTAAATTGGTTTTCATTCCAAAATTTTTTCCCAAAATGTGTATCAACATCTGAAATATTTTGTAATCCTTCAAAAGTGTCAAAAATATAAAAACTTCTCATTCCTTTTGCCTCACAAATTAATTTAGCTGAACCACCTTGGAAAACACCAATCTCTGCCATATTTCCATCAAGATTACTTTGAGTTTTTGCTAAAGAGTAGATCATGTAAGCGTCATAAGGAAATACGGCAAAATCTACATCTGATTTTATTTGACGAATTAACTCGATAATTGATTTTTCTTTATAAAATGATAATAATAAAAACTGAAATTTAGAAACAAAATATCCTGACACTTCCCCAATTATTTTCGAATTATAGATCATTTTTCTTAAAATATCACTCATCATGAATAAAAAATTATTATTTGTTATATCTATTTTGCAGCATTATTTTAAAATGATTTTCTATTTTTGTTGATCGAGAATATCATAATTTATTCTAAAAATTTTGACTTTACTTATTAACTCACTATCTTTTCCATCATAGATTTTTTCTAAAAATGGATAGTTTTTTGGATTATCGTAAACCTCGGGAAAAATTTTACTATCTATCATGTTTTCTACAACTAAATGTGTTAGCCCATCTTCCTTATTCTGTTTGATAAATTCTTCTAACGTCAGATCTTCATCAATCACAAATTTCTTTGTTTGTAATGGCATATGACCTGCAACATTTGGAGGTGGAAGATTTGGCCAATCATACTCTATTTCTGCTGCTTTGAAATATTTTGTAAATGAAGAAAGATTTACTCCATCTGTATTTTTCACCAAGAATTTTGATACTTCATACCTCTCAATTTCTATTTGAGAATTCGTTGTAATTCTTTCTTCTAAAAATATTAATGAAATTATTACCAATCCAATAATTATTGCTACATAAATTACTTTTTTCTGAACATGTTTATCAAAAATTTGTCTTACAAATACTAAGGATACTAAACTTAGAATAGGAAAAATTACGTATAGGTAACGCAAATCATTGAAATTTCTCGAAAATGCATATAATGCTGGTATTAGAAGAATGATTGCAAATACTACGATAACTGTCTTATCTGAATTCCAATTTTTAATTAATCCATTTTTAACTATAAGTATAATGCTAATTGGAAAGAACATAATAAAACTTGGAATTAATGCCCATCCAAAAAATTTTATTGTATTCTCAATTCCATTTTTTAATAGAAGACCAAAAACATCTTTTGAATTTACAGGTTGTAAATATTCGTCAATTGGAGAACAAGCTATTCCTTCTTCTGTAGGTTGCATCTTTTCCCCATCTGGGCATTCATCATCTTCCATCCAAAAAGCGATATAACCTGGACCATACATCAATAATGGAGAGATCAACCCATCCTTTCCTGTATTTTCTAAATTGATATATGAAATTGGAATTACTATAATCAAAAATAACATAATCCCGAGAAACAATTTTTTGAAATCTTTCTTTTTATGTTTATTTTTAAAAATAAATAATGTCACTAATCCAAAAATTAATAGTAAACCCTCCCATCGTAATATTGCAAAAATTCCTGCTAGGAAAAATGAAATATATGTTGCGTTTTTACTATCCTTAAAAGAAAAAAATAGAATTAAAGTTAGAAATAATATGTAAATGGGTTCAGTTAATCCCATTGTAGAATTTAGTATAATTCTAGGCTCAAAAATAAATATTGAAACGCCAATCAAACTGAATGTTCTATTGAAAAATCTATTACAAAGAAAAAATATTGGTATGGCAGTGAGTATTGAAATGGTCATTGATGTCAGTCTTTGAATAACTGTATTTTCTAGAAATGTGTCTGCATTAATGATTGATAAAATTATTGATACGAATGCTGGCCACCCATTATTTGATAATGCCCAATCTTTTGGAAAATTTCCAATTTCAGCCATTTTATAGGCATATGTAAAATAATCTAATCCATCAGCTATTAGCGGTATTCCATCTTGTAAATAATAAAATCTTATAATAAATCCTATTATCATGATAATTCCTAATGATAAACTTACATGGAATATTGTTAGGTCCTTGCTGTTTCTATTAATTTGATTTTTTATTTCATTTACCATAGTTTTTCGTCTTTTAGTATGGATTTATGCTATGAGTATTAATCCATTAATAAGAAATCATACTGATATTTGCAAACTATTCTCTAATTTTTTGTACCAAATATATGACAAAAATCTCTATTTGATATTCTATTGCTGATAGGATTTATTCTATAAATTATATTTCTAAATCCTGCCTTCTCCAATATTTCTAATAGCTTATCTAATTTTAAAGAGGCAAATTCTGAATCATATTCAATTTTAATACTATCAACGTTAGTAAGATCATTTTCTTTCAAGAAACATTCACAACCTTTACAATCCATTTTAAGTAAATCAATTTTTTCTATATCAAATTTTTTAAATGCACTTTTGAAAGAATAACCTGTTACTTTTTCTTCTCTAGATCTTTTCTCATGAATATTTTTTATGAATGATGTACTTTTTGTAATACTCTGTACTCCATAATGAAAAATTAATTCCCCATCTTTTCCAATAGCTGCATTGATGGGGGTAATTCTTTCTTTAAGTTTCTGATTCAAATTAATATTTTCAATTAATTGATTAAAGTGTTCTTTAATTGGTTCAAATGCAAATACTTTAGCGCCTAATTTTGAGTAAAAGAGTGCAGTATCGCCACATTCTGCACCTATATCTACTACAATTTTACCATCAAATGATTGTTTTGAATTAACCTGATGTATCTTTTGTACAAATGTTTCTACAATTGTATTGCCAGGATGAATAGAATCCAAATAAAATTTTATTCCATCCGTTGTTTGAATGATTCTTCTACCATTATTTTTAAATATTTTAAAACTCTTATCTCTTTTGACATTATCATCAATAAAATTTTCACTCATTTCAAAATCTGCGCCATGTCTTAATCCACCAAATAATGTTTGAATTAAATTAATATCTTCTAGTGAAGAACGATCTAGAGATAATAAAAATTTATTTTTTAAATCAAAAGAAATTTCAAATTGATTATTGTTTTTAAAATTAAATTCTGTAGAATACGTTAACACTCCTAAAACACTTATCATCAGACTATATTCATATGATTGAAACTTTAGTATCGGTGCATCTTTGATTTTAATATTATAGGTTGATCTACCTAATAGAATTGAAAAAATTACACTCCATTTATTTTCAATAATAAATAAAAATGGTATTAAGAAATAAATTAATCCAAATTTATCAAAAAGTGACACATAGAAATTCAAATAATTATGTTATAAAATCTATCTCATCAATGTTTATTTGATTTTTTATTCTATATTATGAAATTTTATGTTCTGAATCTATCTCTTAGAAATATACTACTAAGAAGCAGCATTTCAACGGAATGTGCAATTAACCATGCAATTGCAATACCGTTTATCTCATAATTCAGTCCTAATAGAATCATTCCAGGCACAAGAATTACTAAATTTAAAATTCTTCCAAGTAAAATATATCGATTTTTTTCTAGACCAAGAAATTTTGATGTTAACATGAATGTAACCGTAGTAGGGATTATTGAAAAACTAAGAATTTGAATTGCAGAAATTGCATCAACGTATGATGGAAAAAATATAGGGATTAAAATTGGAGCTAGAAAAACTCCGATTAGTGTAAAACCAACAGATGCTATAATGGTAAATTTTTTTATTTTTACTGTCGATTCACCGCTAGCGTCTTGTGGTACAGTTAATTTGAAAACTATGGCTGGTAACACCATTAATGCAGTAATTACTTGTTCTGCTAATGCAAAATTACCCAAAACTGAAAAATTAAGAATTGTTGGGATAATCACTTTATCAATATGATTTCTTAAGACTCCCAAAATTCCAACAAAATAATTATTTGCAATAAACTCAATCCTTGGTTTTACATATGAAAAATCTATAGGTGAATCTTTTAACCCTCTAATTACTTGTACAATAAATCCTGAATATGAAATAGCAATTGCGTATAAGATTCCTTCTGGGCCAAATGTGTAAAAAAATGTTATTCCAAGTGTTACTGTTAGAATTTTTTGTAATAGAAAATATTTTGAATATGATACAAAGGATTTTCTACCAAGTAATTCTCCAATAGCTAACGTATTGATTACAAAACCTAATACAAGTAAACCTGGCTCAATTCTATAAAATATTATCATTAGAATTATTGATGATGCAACTGCGCTACAAAGAGAGATAAAATAAAGTGTAGATTGAATTTTAATTTTTTTTGCTACATAAACTACTATTGAATTTTGGTGAGCCAAATTTGCAAATGATGCAACCATTGTTGCAATTCCAAGAATAAAAAATATTTCACCATATTCTTCTGGATTCATTAATGTAGCAATAAAAAACCAAAAAAATGCAGTTATTCCAGTACCTATAATATCTGCAATACCTACGCTTGCAAAACCTCTAATTTTCTTTAAATCAGGCATGATCTATCTGAATTTTTCCCTCTTTATAGGATACACTACAAATTACTTGTTGTAGTTGAAGAAAAAAATATGATTAATGAATAGATTATAGTATAAATGATCATATCATCTTAAATATAATACATCTTTTTTTAAAAAAATGAGTAATTTAGAATTTTCAGAAATTTTAGAAATTCAAAAAGAAAATATTATGAATGCATGTCAGGAATATGAAAAATACTCTGAATATTTACCTGATCAATTGCCGAGTGTAAAAATTATAAAAAATGAACCCGATGGAATTACAACTGAGGAAACAATAGCTCTTAGAACGTTAGTAAAAAATGAAATTAAACAGAATTCATTTCATCAAAAAATTAATCAAAATATGTTAAAAACTACAATTATTTCTGGTCCTGCAAAAAACTCTATAATCGAAATTACATTTGAGGAATTGTCTGATTCAAAAACAAAAGTGCATGTTTCTATTGATCTAAAATTAACTTTTGCAGCAAAATTTTTGTCTCCAATTCTTAAAATATGGTATAAACGAATACTTCTAGCGATTCTATATAAAATGATGAATAATAAATAGAGGAAAACAGTAAAAATATCGATTGATCTAAAATGAAAGATTCTACAAATATGGTAAATTGGGAAAACGTTTTTGAAAAATCTGACTCATTTAAAAATAATCCTGATTTTCAGTTTACATTTGTAGAGAATTTTTTTCAAAAAGATTTTTACGAAAAACTTTTTTCAACATATCCTGAATTTAATGATGGAACATGGATTACTGGGGACACGATGAATAAAAAACAGTTAGTAAAACCATGGGCTAATTTAAAACCTGAAGACAAACTTGAAAAAATTCAAGATTCATCAGTAAGTGAAGCTTGGAATAATTTTAAACTGTATGTGGAATCAGATGAATTCCTTTCTAACATGCGTGAATTCACTGGCGTCAAAATCAATAAATTGAAAGTTTTTGGTTTTTATGGATATGAAAAAGGTGGATTTCAAATGCCACACGCCCATAATGTTGGCCCAAGCACTTTGATTATGATGTTGTACTTCTCAAAAGGCTGGAAAAATGGACAACCTGGAGGTACATTTATGGCTAAAGATTATGATGAATCATCGATAATTTTTGAACCATACAACCTTGATAATTCAATGGCAATTTTTCATGATGCTCCAAATGCAATACATGGTGTAAGAAGACTTACTGAAGATGTTCAAAGAAAGGCTGTACAAATTTGTTTAGAAGAATATTCTGAAAAAGATGGTTGGAGTGGATGGAGTTATTCTGATGTTAAGAAAGAAGAACTTCCTGAATTATAGTATTTTAAAATACAAATTTATCCATTCTTTTTCTCATTAACAACTGTAACAATTGAAAATAAAATTACGGCTGTCATAAGAAGAACCGTACCAAAAACTACACATCCGACACCAATTAATGCAATTGCTAAATGTATTTCTTCTTCTAGAGTGAAAATTTGAATTGTCCATGCCACAAAACTCAATCCTATAATCAAAAATATCAATCCAGGAATTGCATAAAATTTTAGAGGATTACGTATAGAAGTAAATTTCAATGTAGCAAGAATAACGGATGTACCATGAGAAACAGGATCATGAGTTGATGTATTACCTTCATACTTTACTTCAATTGGAACCTCTGCAATTACAAGTTCTAAATTACTGGATTTTATTAAAATCTCAGTTGAAACACCCATTCCACTATCAGCGGGAATAATTTGCTCTAATGTTTTTTTACTATATGCTCTAAATCCACTTTGTGAATCGGTAAGTTTTTCTTTTATTGAAAGATTAGTGACTTTTGTAATTAATTTTATTCCAAGTTTTCTGTAGTTTGGTAAATCTTTTGATTTTTTCTCCAGAAATCTAGAGCCAATTACAACATCCGCTACTTTTTCTTTTATTGGATCAATTACTGAACTAATATCTTCAATTCTATGTTGTCCATCAGCATCAAATGTTACTAAAATATCTGAATTTATTTCCTTAGCTTTTAAAAAAATTGAACGAATGGCCGCACCGTATCCCAAATTTTTTGGATGACTAACACATGTTACACCCAAATTTTTTACAATATCTCCTGTAAGATCAGACGATCCATCATCACAAACAATTATTGAATCTGTAATTTTTTTTAATTTTGTGATAATTGAGGCAATATTTTTTTCTTCATTATATGCTGGTATGCCTATGGTGATTTTCATAATTGATACTTTTGATCTTAGATAATAAATTTAACCAATAATTTATCAACACTTTAGCTCTTTATCTGTCCACCATCTGCGACCATGATGTTTCCTGTAACGAATGATGCTAATGGAGAGGCTAAAACGGCAGTTAAACTAGCAATTTCATCTGGGGTTCCAAATCTATTCATTGCAACTTTTTTAGATATCATGTCAAGAACTTTAATTTTATTTTTTTGAAGTTTTTTTTCCCAAATTGAGCCTTTAAACAGGATATTACCTGGCGCAATAGCATTAATCCTAACTCCAAACTTAGCTAGAGGTTTTGAACTATTCTTCACATACGAATTTAAAGCAGATTTAGCAATTGAATAAGGAATTGGAGCATCAGTGGTTTCTATTCCTGCAATTGATGAAATACAAACAATTGAACCTGATGTTTTTTTTAAAGATGGCAATGATTCAGTTATTAAATTTATTGAAGAATTTAGATTCACATCAAACATCTTTTGCCAATCAGAAGGTTTCTCATTACCCGGTTTGGATGATTTTCCGTCTCCTACATTACAAATTAGAATATCTAAACCACCAAAAATTTTGATTGTATGATTTACCAAGTTTCTACATTGAGAGATTTTAGTTACATCAGCTGAAAAATAGGAACTTCTATTGCCCATCTTCTTAGATATTTTTTGTATTGTATTGGAATTTCTACTATTAAGGACAACATTACAACCTTCATCAAAAAGGCATTTTGCTATACTCAATCCAATTCCCTTACTAGAGCCAGAAATTAATGCAGTTTTACCTTCAAGTTGTAAATCCATATTATTTTTCACCGGTTTTATTTTTAAATTGATATGGCGATGGACCTGAAATCTTACTACCCTCTAATTCCTTGTTAAAATCTTTAATTTGTGATTCGATATTTATTCCTACATTTGTACTCCATTGATTCAATAATTTTTGAAAAATTGATCCACGTTTTCCGTCACCTATTTTATTTCCATGAATACTTGTAACCGGTAACATACAAAATGGAGTTGCTGTCATGAATGCCTCATCTGCATCTTCAACATCTTTTACTTCTAAGTTAGTTTCATGATAGGTAATACCTAAATTATTTGCTAATTCAAGTATGTAATTTCTACTTATACCCACCAAAATATTTCTTGGTTCAGGAGTAAATAATTCATTATCTTTAACAATAAAAAAATTATCGCCACTACCTTCTGCAACAAAATTATCTGGATCTAACAATAATGGCCAATTATTTTCACCTGGAAATTCAGAAGTTTGAATATTTGCCATCATGTAATGTAATCTGCTTCGATTTTTAACTTTAGGATCGAGTAATTCTTCCGGAATAGCTCGTTGTTGAGGAATTATTGCATTGATACCAGAATCAAATAATTTTCCCATACTTTGTACAGTCCACTTTAATGGGAAATCTGCAACCATTACAGTCGGTTCTAGTTTATGATTAAAGATTTCACTATAAATTGACAGTGGACCTCTACTAACATTAATCATTAATCTATGTTCATCAGTATCTAAAAATTCGGGTTCATTTTTTTCAATTGTTTTATAACAAATTTCTTCCATTTCCTGTTTTGAAATTTTTAATGGAATTTTTACATGGTCTATTGAAGAATATAATCTGTCGAGATGTTCTTTCAATTTAAATTGTTTTTTATTAAATGAACGTGTCATTTCAAAAACCATATCTCCAAACATTAATGCAGAATCAAAAATTGAAATTTTGGCTTCTGATTCTGGAACAAAGTTTCCATTATAGTATACTAATCTCAATTTTTTCCCCTCAACTTCATTTTATTATTTTTTAAGATATAGTTCTTCATAATCAATTCACAAAATTTGTAATCAGACGGTTCATCTAATTCAAATAATTTCCATGATTCCATTACATGAGTACCAATTTTTCCACCTAATCTATTTTTCAATTTTTTAATTAAATTAGGAGTGAAAATGTAAAACGATCCATTTTCTATCAAATAACCCTTGAAATCTTGACGTCTAGGTCTTTTTTGGAAATCATAATTTACACTTTTAATTTTATTTTTTGATTGTTTCCATAATAGTAGGTCTTCAGCAAGACATGCTGAAAACATTGAATCATAATTTTTAGCTTTAAATTTTTTTAATGCAAGTTCCAGATCCTTTGATTCTCTTATTGGAGATGTAGCTTGTAATGCAACTATAATATCAGGAGAGTAAAAATTTTTTTCGATAAATGATATTGCATGAATATATCCGTCATCTGAACTAGAAGTAGACGTTGAGAGTTTTTTTGGTCTAGAAATTATGTTTGCACCAAATTTTTTTGCAATGTTTAATATTTTATCATCATCTGAACTTAACCACACATCTGTAATTCCTTTTGTATTTTTAGCCTGTAATATTGACCAAGCTATTAATGGTAAACCACAAAATTTTTTTATATTTTTATGTGGAATTCCTTTTGAGCCTCCACGTGCAAGAATTAATGCAATAGTTTTTTTCATGATATACTCTATGATAATTTATTCTCTACTAGTTCACAAATGATATGTATAATTGTTCTATGT
>MDSV01197116.1_pt1 | contig 19938 bp, 16 predicted proteins | sample 810851 | NCBI WGS metagenome assembly MDSV01 (sample SAMN05326640, study PRJNA326480) | marine metagenome | isolation source: seawater | place: Atlantic Ocean: North East | collected 2012 | reverse complement strand
ATCATTTTTTCCTATATATATTTCTCCACGTATTTCCAACAAATTTGGAATGTTCTTGCCTTTTATCTTTTGAGGAATTTCATTAATAGTTTTTAGATTTTCTAAGATGTCTTCTCCCACAATACCGTCTCCTCTGGAAAGACCTTTCATTAAAATTCCATTTTCATAAATTAAGGTTGCAGAAATACCATCTATTTTTGGCTCAGATGAAAATTCAATGTTTTTATTTTTTATATTTAAAAAATTATTAATTTTATTAATAAAATCTTTCATACCATTTTGATCAAAAGTATTCGATAGGGACAACATTGGTTTTAAATGATTAATTTTTTTAAATTTATTAGACGGAGGAGAACCAACTGACTCAATATTTAGATTTAAATTTTTGAGAAAAATGTATTTCTTTTTTAGTTCTAAAAGTTCTTTTTTTAATTCGTCATATTTTGCATCTGTAGTTATTGGTTTGTCTTCATTAAAATAATACTTGTTATATTTCTTTAAAAGAGTTGTTTTTTTCTTATATATTTTAATAATGTTAGACTTATTGTTCATCTAATTACTTTATCTTATTAAGAATTTTTTTTAAAAAATTTTTATCTTTCTTAGAGTCAATTTTCTTCGTTATTTTATAATCTTTATTTAAAATCTTATAAGATTTTTCAAACCATTCACTGGAATTATAATTGTACCCAAGGATTTTAGCGTATTTTTTAGCTTCTTCTTCAAGACCAAGATAATAGTTTATTTCAACCAGTCGATGAAGGGCTTCTTCTATAAAAATTGTTTTATCATAATCATTAACTACAACTTTTAATCTGTTTAATGCTGGTACCCATTTTTGAACTGAGATATAAAATCTTGCTACATAAAGTTCTTTGGCAGCTAATTGATTTTGTATTAAATCTTTTTTAAACTTTAAATCTAACGCATAATCTGATTCTGGATAAAACTTTAAAAAATAATTAATTTTTTTTTCAGCATCTAATAAAGGTTGTAAATCTTTTTTTTCATCTGAAATTTGTTCATAATGTATCATTGCTATTAAATAATGAGCATAAATTATATTTACGTCTGCTGGGTATTTTTTCAAATATCTATCTAAATTTTCCAAAGCTTCATCATAAAAATTTATACCATATAAACAGTAACTAGACATTATTGAAGATTTAGCTGCGTATTCTACACTATCAAAGTTTATTTCGGCTTCTGCAAACTTTTTGCTAGCATAAAAAAAATCAAAATTCTCGAATGACTCAAGAGCTTCTTTATAAGATTGATATGCGTCGATTTTATCTTGGGGATTGTAACTCAAATCTTCTTTAGAGCACTGTGCCGTTACGAAAAATATGAATATTATAAAAATTAATTTATGATACATTTTTTATACATACCAAATAAATTAAACTAGGTAAAATTTTGTTTTACTAAATATTGGCTGAGAGTGTTTTTTTTGATTTATCTTCTATTTGATTATTTTTTTCCACTAATGCTGAACTTTCTACTAACCAATTAGATTTATCTGAAAAAAATTTCACTAGTAATTTGTTAGTGAGAGCATGTCCTCCTTGAGATGTTTTTACATGACCGAAAATTCTATTTCCAGATAACATCAAGTCTCCAAGACAATCTAAAATTTTATGATAAACAAATTCATGTCTATTTCTTAAACCATCGTCATTTAAAATTTCCTTTTCCTTAACAACAACTGCATTTTCAAGTGAGCCTCCTTTAGCTAAACCCTGGCTTTTAATAAAGTCAATGTCCTCATACAAACAAAAAGTTCTTGAATTATAAATATTTGTTAAATCACCATCACTTAGTTTAAATTCCTTTCTCCTTGTTCTGATTAAAGGATTCTTATATACAATTTCAAAATCCACTATTAAATCATTTTCAAGCGGTTCTATTGAAATATATTTATCCCCTTCTTTAATTTCTACTTTTTTTAAAACTTTGATAAATTTTCTAAATTCTTTTTGTTCTTTTACTCCAACAGCTCTTATAGCTTCAACAAATTCTATTGCGGAACCGTCTAAAATTGGTACCTCAGAAGCATCTATTTCAACAAGAACATTATCTATTCCCTCACCAAAAAATGCTGCCATCAAATGTTCCACTGTTGATACGCTAGTACCTTTATTGTTTTTAATTTTAGTACAAAGAATTGGCTCAATAACATTCTTATAATTAGCATCTATAAAATTATCTTTAGCAATGTCAACTCGACAAAATTTTATTCCAAAATTTTCTTCTGCAGGTTTTAAAATTAAATTTGCATTAACGCCATTATGTAAACCAACTCCATAGAGGTTAATTGTGTCATTAAGAGTTTTTTGATTAAATTTACGCATCCAATTTATATACAGAATAGAGGGGTCCTGATTAAAACAACAAATGTTTCAGAAAATAACAGTCTATGATCCAAACAAAGACTTAAAAATCCTCGTAATTAAAGAATTTTTTGTTTGCGTAATAGGAATAGCTTCTTTTTTCCAACCATAAACTGATATGTTTGCATAGTTTATTATAGAATTATAGGTATCTTGAATATCTTCAAAATTAGGAATTGTATTAATATTATTTGAGAGAAAGTTTTTAAAACTTTCCTTAAAATTATTACTAACTAATTGATCTTCAATAGTAATATAAATATATAAATTTTTTTTATCAAATGTTTTAAGATTAATATTTTTATTAAAAATTATATTTGATATTTCCTCTACTCTAGCGTCCACAATATCTTTTATTAATTGTTTCTTGATCTTTCTAAAGGAGTTTTTACCAAAATACTTTTCTTCAATAAACTCATTTTTTTCGAATACATTTTTATTAAAAATTTTATTGGACAAAATACTTATCAATGACTCTTTCTCAATTGAACAAATCCTAAGAATATCTTTTAAAATCATATCTGTTCCAAAATCAAATTTTTCTGAAAAACGAAAAGACTCTTTTTCAAAAAAATTAATATAAGAAGAATTTTTTCCAAATTTTATTTTATAAAAAGACTCTACTTTATGTTTTTTAATCAAATGGGTTCCTTCACAAAATTGTTTTAAAATAATTTTTTCAACTTCTAAGTCATTCTTGTTAAATACCTGTTTAATATTTTTTAAGTCGTTATTGTCTATCAAAAAGAATGTTAACTCATGATTATAAAAATCTCCGAATAAACCTATAGGTAAATTTTCTGTACTAGTTCCATCCAATGTACTTTTTGAATTAAAAATGTGAAGAACGCTTTTTTTTAACATATTATCAGTTATTGAAGATTTTATAGAATTAAGAATATAGGAAATATTTTCTTTTAATAATTGTGAACCATTTAATTTTTTGTTACCAGATATATTTATGCATAAACTATCAAAAGTATCTAAAACTATTGTTACTTTTTTAAAGACATGATTTACTTTATTTTCTAAATTTTCGATATTTTTTTTTATTAGATTAATAGCTTCATTTATGCTGATTAACTTATTCTTGTGAAGAACATCATTATTTACAATTAGTTTATCAATAATTTTTAAATTTTGATTGTTATCATATCTAAAAACAACAAATATAAAATTTGTTTCATTTATTTCTACAAAAAGGATAGGATTTTGTTGCATACATTAATTTAAAATAAGTTGGTCTTTAATTCTAAAATCAAAAATTTGATATTTTTGAATGTTAGTATTATTTTTTAAATCCATAAATTTTTTTATACTTAAAACATAATCTTTGTTAGGTAATTTTATTACTTTATTATTATACATTAATAAATCCCATCTACCTGACTCAAAATAAAAAAAAGAACTAATTTCCTCAATAGGAAATTCTAAATTTTGAAGATCTTTGTATAAAGAATAAAACGTAGTATGATTTCCAAAAATTGTTGGTAAATCTTTATACATGTCTAAATGTCTAAATTTAATTAACTCTCCTTTGTCAGAAATGTAATTAACAATTTTTTTTTCATGAATAATTGCGATTGGTTTTTTTTCTACAATATTTATCTTGATTGTACTTGGGTATACTTTTTTTAAACTGAAGCTTTCAATAAATGAAATTTCGGTTATATTTTTGCTTATATCTTTAGTGTTTAAAAGAAATAAATTTGTATTGTTCAAAAAATCTAATTTTTTTTTGATTTCCTCAGAACTTACAATTGAATTATTTTGAATTATTATTTTTTTGATATTTAAATTGAATTTTGAAATTGAATTTAACTTTGGGTTATAAGTAGTCAACATAAACAATAAAACTACGAGCCAAAATATAGATTTTTTCATTTATTTAAACTGGCATTTAACAAAATTTTTTCAACAAGTTGTTCAAATGATATTCCATAATAATTCGCAATTTCAGGAACTAAGGATAAATCTGTCATACCAGGTTGAGTATTTATCTCGAGAATATAAAAATGATTTTTAAAAAACTTAAAATCTGATCTACTAACCCCTTTACAACCTAAGGCATAATGTGCCTTTTTAGCAATTTTTAAAACTTCTTTATATTTTGTTTTTTTTAAATTTGCAGGCATAATGTGTTTTGTCTTTGCTGATTTTGTATACTTTGCTTTATAATCATAAAATTTTCTTTTTGGCTTCAATTCAATTGCTCCTAATGGAGAGCCATTAATAACTGCGACTTGGATTTCTTGACCTGAAATATAAGATTCAAAAATTAATTCTTCGTACTTCTTATAAAGTAATGTTGCAATCTTATAAAGATTTGTAAAATTTTTACAGATATTTACTCCAATACTTGATCCTTCACTCACAGGTTTTATTATAATTGGAAATGAAATTTTTTTTTTTTTTAAATTAGAATATAATTTCTTTTCTGAAAATAGATCCTTTAAAATAGAAAAATATTTAGGTGATTTAATCCCTTTTTTTTTAAAAATTTCTTTAGATATTATCTTATTCATTGCATTGTATGAGCTTATTACTCCTGAGTGAGTATATGGAATTCTTAAATATTCGAAATAACTCTGGGCAACTCCATCCTCACCGTCTTTTCCGTGAAGTGCATTGAAAATCAAATCTGCTTTAGTTTTATCAATAAGATTTAATGGTTTTTTTTTGGGGTCAAAGGTAGATACTCTATAACCTAATTTTTTTAATGCTTTTAAACAAGCTCTACCGCTGTCCAAACTCACTTTTCTCTCTCCTGAGTTACCACCAAGAACAACTAAAACTTTTTTATTTTTCATCACCTATAATTTTTATTTCTAATTCTAATTTAACTCCCGACTTTAAGTAAACTTCTTTCGTAACTTTCTCAATTAATTGTTCTATATCAGATGCTTTGGCTTTCCCTTTATTAAAAAAAAAATTGCAGTGTTTGTCAGATATTTTTGCGTCTCCTATATAAAGTTTATCACATCCAGACTCTTTGATCAGCATCCAAGCTTTTTTGCCATTACTATTTTTAAATGTACTTCCTCCAGTTTTTATTTGGCTCGGTTGCGAAATTTTTTTTTTTTTAATTAAGTCTTCTTGTCTTTTTTTAATTTGATCTTTTGAACTAAGAAATCCTTTAAGTGTAGCAGATATTATAATATGATTTTTTGGTAGATTAGTGCCTCTATAAAAAAACTCTATTTCGTCTCTTTTAATTTCTTTTTCTAGACCCTTTTCATCAATAATATTAATAGAGTTTAGTATTTGAGAGATATCTGTTCCATAACATCCACTATTCATTGTTATAGCACCACCAATCGAACCTGGTATACACGATAAAAATTCCATATTACCAATACTGTTGTTTGTTGCGAAATCTGAAACCTTTCTATCCAAAGCTGCCGCTCCTACTTCGATCATGTCTTTTCCTATGATTTTCATTTCTGAAAAGTTTGAGCTTAGCTTTATAACAATACCTTCTACACCTTTATCTCTTATTAAAGTATTTGAGCCTGCTCCTAAAATATGAATTTTTTTTTTATAATTCTTTACTTCGTTTAAAAGATTTAATAACTCTTCCTTATTTTTAGGTCTAAAAAAAATATCTGCGGGACCTCCTACATTAAACCAGGTATATTTTGATAAATTTTCATTAATGATAATACTTTTGCCAAATTTTTTTTGCAAAAGTTCTCTATTTAAATTCATAATTCTGATTTTAATCCTCTCATCCATTTTGAAATAGATCCTGCACCCATTCCAATTATTATTTCATTACTTATCAAATTTTTTTTGAAAAAATTTAATAGTTCTTTTTGATCCTTAACAATTACCACTTGCACTTTAGAATTTTCAGATATTAATTTTGCAAAATTATAAAAATTAAATTTAGAATTCCTTTTTTCACCTGCTGCATAAATAGGACAAATTAAAACTAAATTTGATTTTTTGAATGATTTTGAAAAAGAATTTTTTAAAGATATTACTCTAGAATATCGGTGAGGTTCAAAAACTGAAATAATTTTTCTGTTTTTATAAGCCTGTCTTACTCCTTCTAGAATAGAGGATATTTCAGTTGGATGATGGGCATAATCATCAAAAAATTCATTATTATTTTTAGTAAATATTTTCGTCATTCTCCTTTGTACTCCAGAAAAATTTTTTAATGCTTTTTTGATTATATGAATTTTTATACCTAAGTTAACGCAAACTGCTATAGCTGCTGACGCATTAAGAACGTTATGTTTACCAATTAATTTAAGATTAATATTTTTAGTAATAATTTCTTTTTTCATTGCATCTTTAAAATGAAGGTCAAATATAGAATATGTGGAGTTATATCTAGGATTGTTTATTCTAAAATTTGCTTTTTTACTAAATCCATAAGTTAAAATATTTTTTTTTTTTACTTTTGATAAAATTTTATAAATATTCTTATTGTCAATACAAACTATGGATTTACCAATTGGGGGAGTTTTATTTATAAATTTAATAAATGCATACTCTAAGTTTTTGTAGCTCTTGTAATAGTCTAAATGTTCATAATCTATATTAGTTACTATAGAGTAATTGATTGGTAACTTAAGAAAACTGCCATCAGACTCATCCGCTTCTAATATGGCCCACTCTCCTTTACCTAGCTTCGCATTGCTATTAAATGAGTTTATTACTCCACCATTAATTATTGTAGGGTCTAACTTTTGATCAGATAAAATTTTCGCTACTAAAGATGTGGTAGTTGTTTTGCCATGTGAACCAGTAATTATGATATTTTTTTTTAATGAAACTACATTAGCTAAGATTTCTGCTCTTGAATAAATTGGAATTTTTTTTTTTTTAGCCTCTCTAATTTCAAAATTATTATCTTTTATAGCTGAGGATCTAACAATTATTGTAGCATTTTTAATATTTTTTTTTGAGTGTCCTATAAAAACTCTAATCCCTGCTTTAGTGGAGTTATAAGTGTTTTTGTTTTTATTTTGATCGCTTCCTTGTATTTTGAAGCCCATAGTTTTCATGACTTGTGCTAAGCCACTCATACCTATCCCGCCAATACCGATAAAATGAATGATCTCTTTTTGTCCAATACTAATATTTTTCATTATTTAATTGATTGATATGTTTTTCAATATTTTTATACACTGATTTGTCAGAATATTGTCTTTGTTTATTTATTATTTTGTCCAATAAAGACTTGTTTTCACTTACTTTTTTAATCAACTTAAATAAATTCATATCTAAATCTTTTTCTTCTATCAAATAGCTATATTCATTTTTACTATAATGAATGGCATTCTTTAATTGGTGATTGTCTGCTGATGTGGGTAATGGAACTGATATGAAGGGTATTTCGGCATTAATTAATTCTGCTAACATTGAAGAGCCTGAACGAGTAATAACTAAATTTGTTTTAGAAAAATAGTTTAAGATGTCAGGAGCAAAATTAAAAATTTCAAATTTGATATTTGAACTCTGGTAATAAGAATTTAAAAACTTATTTTGTTCGGGTAAACATTGTTGATAAATTTCAAAGGATATATTTGAGTCTTTACATTTTTTAAATATATATGGTAATTTTTCTGCAAATATCTTTGCAGCCTGACTTCCTCCCAATATTAAAATTTTTAATTTTTTGTAGTCTTTTGTGATATTTTTTTTATCTTTAAAATTGATTATTTCTTTTCTAATTATATTACCAACTTCATGAATTTTTTTTTGATGTTTTCTTGGAACTCCTTCTAATTCTTTAAATGAAACTAATATTTTTTTTGCAAAAGGAATAAGATATTTGTTAGTTTTACCAATGTATAAATTATTTTCATAAAGAATTAATGGTATACGAAGCAAGATAGAAGCTACACAAACCGGAAAAGAGGCATATCCACCCATACCAAAAATTAAATTTGGCCTATTTAAAATTAAAAAAATAACCGATCTAAATATTGAATAAGATATACTCAATAAAGATACAAATTTAAAAAATAAGTTTTTTTTAAAAAATGTAGATGAGTTAATTACTGTAATCTTAAGATCTTGAAAATTTTTTAGGTATCGCAAACCTCTTCTATCTGAAATTATTTCAACTTTAATATTATTATCTTTAAGATGATTTGCTAAACTAGTAGCAGGAAAGATGTGTCCCCCTGTGCCTCCTGTAGCGATTATTATTTTTTTAATTCTTTGGTTCATCTATATCTGACCTAATTTTTGTATAATTCAAAATTACTCCTGCTAAGATTGCACTGCCTATTAACGATGAGCCTCCATAACTTAAAAACGGCAATGTCATTCCAGTTGTTGGCAGTAAACTAATATTTACACCGATATGTATGAAAGTTTGAAATATAAGAAGAGAAGCTAACCCACATAGAGAAAGTTTTAAAAAGTCATCATTTTTCAAAACACAAATTTTAATAATTCTAAAAGCTATATATAGAAAGATACAAACAATTAAGATAGAAACGATCGAACCATACTCTTCTGAAATAACTGCTATTATATAATCAGTATGAGCCTCGGGAACACTATCTTTTAAAACACCTTCTCCCATACCTTGGCCTTTAAGGCCTCCCTGTTTAACAGCATTTAAAGCTTTGGAAGATTGAAAGTTATCACCTTTGTTTGGATCTAGAAATGTAGTTAAACGACTTACTATGTAGCCAAACTTATCAGGCATTAAAAAAAGTATACCGCTTAATAAAATTATAAAAATGACGAAAAAAATAAAAATATATGTCAAGTTAACCCCAGAAACAAAGACTGTAGCAATCCAACTTCCAATTAGTAGAATTGATTGCCCCAGATCAGGCTGATTTACTAAAAGTATTATAATTAATGCCAGTAATAAAAAACTTAATAAATATTTTATCTCTGAGTTTTTAAATTTTTCTAAAGTTAATATCCAAACAGAAGTTAAAATAAAAAATGGCTTTACAAATTCTATGGGCTGCAATCTAAATAAATATAAATTTAACCACCTTTTTGCTCCTTTTACCTCTACCCCAATAATAGGAACTAAGATTAAGAGTAAAAAAGATAGTAAAAAAAAGGGAATTATGGTTTTTTTAAATAAAGAAGTTTCCAGCGCTGAAATAACAAACATTATAAAAAGTGCTAAAAAAGTAAAAATTAAATGCTTAGAGAAAAAAAAATAATACGTTTTATTTAATCTTTCTCCTGCTAAAGAAGAAGTTGATGAAAAAGATAGAAATAAACCTAAAAAAAACAATATTAAAAACCCAAAAAAAATATTTTTGTCAATATTTCTCCAGTAATTTTTTAGCTCAAATTTAAACAAGTTTTTTAGCATAAAATTTACAAATCTTTTTAAACTCATTCCCTCTTAATTCAAAATTTTTGTATTGATCAAACGAAGCAGCACTAGGGCTTAATAAAACTATACTTTTTTGAGACTGATTAATTCTTGTATCTTTAATATCTTTTAAAATTTTTAAAACTGAAGTTTTTAAATTTGAAGTGACTTCATATTTTATCTGCCCTTGAAGTTGTTTCTTAAAAAAATTAATTTTTTTTCCGACAATATAAGATTTTATAATATTTTTTTTTAAAAATTTTAAATCAATTTTATCTTTTTTTTTTGGTAATCCTCCAATTATCCAATAAATATTCTTACTACTAATAAGTGCAAATTTTGTAGCTTGAAAATTTGTTGCTTTAGAGTCATTGATAAAAGTTATTCCCTTTTTTTTTAGAAATATTTCATACCTATGTGGCAATCCTGAAAAAGTACTCATAGATGTAACAAAAGATTTTTCACTTATCCCTAAAAGTTTCGCTAAAGCATAAACAAAGTTCATGTTTTCGTCATTTGCTTTTGATGTTAAATAAAAATTTTTTATTTTATCTTTAATTTTTTTATAGTCTTCAAATTTAAAAAAAACTAATTTACTTAAAAAATTTTTCTTTTTAAATATATTTTTAAATTTATCATTAACTAAAGCAAAATTATTTTTGTTTTGTAAACAAAATATTTTTAATTTTGATTGAATATAATTATTCATAGATCCGTGCCAGTCTATATGGTCATTAGTTATATTTAGTAAAATCGCGTAATCCGGACGTATAAATTTTGAATAAGAAAGTTGAAAAGAAGAAGCCTCTATAACAAAGAAAGTATTACTCTTAACTTTTAAATCTAATACAGGTATTCCGATATTCCCACCTAATTTAACATTAAATTTATTTTTTTTTAATAAATGGGTAATAATTTTACATGTTGTTGATTTCCCATTTGAGCCAGTAACAACAATAGACTTAAAATTTAAATTGTCTAAATACAGTAAATCAATATCAGTGATAATCTTTTTTTTAAATATAGTTAAATACTTTTTATATTTTGTTTTTTTTAGGCTTATACCAGGACTTAAAATAATATAATTAACTTTTTCTAGAGTTTTTTTTAGATTTTTTACTTTTTTATATTTAAATTTTCCTCGTAATTTTTTATTATCGTCCCAAACATAAAAGTTTTTAACTTTTTTTTTCTTTAAATATTTAATTACTGAATATCCTGTTGATCCCAGGCCATATACCAAAAATGAAAATTTTTTTAAATTAAATGTACTAGGCATTAATTAACGTAATTTTAATGTCGCTAATCCAATTAAGGCGAGAATTATTGCAATAATCCAAAATCGAATTACTATTGTGGACTCTGCCCAACCTTTTTGTTCAAAGTGGTGATGAATTGGTGCCATTTTAAAAATTCTTTTTCCCGTAAGTTTAAAAGAAATAACCTGAATAATAACTGACACAGTTTCAAGTACAAATAAACCTCCAACAATAGCTAATACTATTTCATGCTTTGAAATTATAGCTACTGCCGCTAATGAACCTCCTAAAGATAATGAGCCTGTGTCACCCATAAAAATCTTAGCAGGTGGAGCATTGTACCAAAGAAAACCTAAGCAAGATCCTACGATTGAACCACAAAATATCGAAAGTTCCCCTACATCTGGGATATATTGTAATTGGAGATACTCTGAAAAAATTGTATTCCCAACAACATAAGAAATTAATGTAAAAGATAATGCTACTAACATTACCGGAACAGTAGCAAGCCCATCTAATCCGTCTGTTAAATTTACTGCATTAGATGATCCAATTATTACAAATAAACCAAATGGAACAAAAAACATACCCATCTGCCAAATTAGATTTTTAAAGAAAGGAAAGTAAAGGTTAAATAAATAATCATGATCTGAAAATTTAATTAAAATAAAAAGCGCTACAGCGCCTATAATAAGTTGTCCTATAAATTTTAGTTTAAAATTTAGCCCTCTTGAATTTTTAAGTCTTATTTTTAATAAATCATCAACAAAACCCAATATTCCCAAACTTAAAGATACAAAAACTAAAATCCAAATATAAATATTTTCTAGATCAGCCCATAATAAAGTACTTGTTAATATTCCAATAATTATAATTACACCTCCCATTGTAGGTGTTCCAGATTTTTTTATAATATGATCAATTGGACCATCCTGTCTTATCGGACCCGAAACCATATTTTCCGAAAAAATTTTTATAAGAGGTCCCCCTATAATAAAGACAACTATTAAGGACGTTACGACTGATAGCCCAGTTCTAAATGTAAGGTATTTAAAAACATTAAGAAAAGAATACTGATCTATAAAAGACGTAAGTAAATTAAATAACATTTAAATTCCTTTTATCATTGACTTGCTAATAATATTCAATCCAGTGGCGTTAGATCCTTTTATCATTAAATAATCATTATTAGCGATTATATTTTTTAAAATAATGTCGATATCACCATTACATTGAAGAATATTTCCTCTTTTCTCTTTTTTTAAATTTTTGTAAGTAAAAAAGCTCTTTTCTCCCTTTATAAAAACTTTATCAATATCAGAAATGTTAATAAGTTTTGATAATTGTTTGTGATATACGTCAGATTTTTTTCCTAGTTCAAGCATATCTCCTAATAATAGATATTTCTTAAAATTATATTTTTTTATTTCGGAAAAGTTATTTAATGCATTTTTAACAGATAAAGGATTTGCATTATAGCTCTCGTCTATTAATTTAAAATTTTTTTTATATCTTCTTATGTTATGTAACCTACCTCTTCCATCAGAAGGGTAGAAATTTTTAAATTCACTGATAATTTTTTTAAAATTTAAATTAAGTTCTGTTAGTGTGGCTAAAGAAGCGAGTATATTATAAACATTAATATTCTTGATTTCTAACTTCAAGGTCTCTTTATGAATTCTTACAATAATTTTTTTCATTTTCCTATTTTGTATTGTTCTTACTAGTTGAATATCTGATTTTATTGATTTTCCAAAAGAAATAACTTTGACATTTCTTTGTTTTGCTTTTGCGTTCAAGTATTTAAAAAATTTATCATCGCGATTTAGGATTACTTTCCCATTGGTTTGTATATTATTTATAATTTCACTTTTTGCTTTTGCGATTCCTTTTATATTTTTAAAATTCTCTATATGTGCCTCTGCTATATTTGTAATTATCGCTAGTTGAGGTTTTATCATTTTTGATAACTGATTTATTTCTCCGGGTTTACTCATTCCTACCTCAAATACTCCAAACTTATGGTTTAAATTAAGGTTAGCTAAACTTAATGGTACTCCGTAATGATTGTTAAAAGATTTTGGAGATGCATAAGTATTGCCAAATCTCTCAAATAATATCTTGAGAATATTTTTTAAAGAAGTTTTACCTGTACTACCAGTTATTGCTATAATACTTGCGTTACAACTTTCTCTTTTAAGATAAGCAAATTTATTTAGGAAATTTATAGGATCTTCAACCTTAATTATTCTATTTTTGTTTTTTTTAGTGTTCTTTGAGGAAATAATATATTTAGCGCCTTTTTTTATTGCTTTTGAAATAAATTTATTTCCATCATTATATTTTCCTTTAAAAGCTAAAAATAAATTATCTTTTTTAATATCTCTTGAGTCCATTGCAAAACCGTCAAATCGATAAAATTTATTTTTTTTAATAATTTTATTTAATATTTTTGAATTATACGAATAGTTTTGTTCTTTTTGACTTATCTTAACATGATTAAACTTTAAATTTTTTACAATTTGCTTATCTGAAATAGAGATAATCTTATTACCATAATCTTGATAGTTTTCATGGCCTTTACCTGCAATTATAATTGATTCATTTGGCTCAGCATTTAAAATTGCCTCCTTAATTGCTTTTGATCTTTTGCCTATATTAAAATAATTGCTTCCTTTTAAATTTTTAATTATTTCTTTTCTAATTTTTTGTGGGTTTTCTTTTCTAGGATTGTCATCAGTTACATAAATTTTTGAGCAAAAAGATTTAGCAATTTTTGCCATTAAAGGTCTTTTTTTTAAATCTCTTTCTCCCCCACAGCCGAATACTAAGGATATTTTATAGCCGTAAATATTATTAATTGACTTTAAAACCTCTTTTAATGCATCAGGGGTATGAGCATAATCAACAAATACTCTTATGTTATTGTGGTATGTTTTAATTAATTCTAACCTTCCATTTACGTTTTTAATATTTCTAAGTGCTTTAATAATTTTTAGCTTTTTTAAATTGCATAATCTAGCTGCATTAATTGCCATTGATAAATTTTTTTTCTGAAATTCTCCAATTAGGGAGAGCGATGAGTTTTTGATAATATTGAATGTTTTATTTATATCTAATATCTTAAGTTTTCTATCTTTGGAAATTTTTTTTAAAATTTTATACTCTTTTAATTCTCTGTCTGAAATAACATAACCTTTTTTAGATAATAACTTTTTAAATAAAATTAGTTTTGCTTTTAGATAAGCTTTCATTGTCTTATGGTAGTCTAGATGATCCTGACTAAAGTTAGTAAAGATTCCAGCCTTTAAATTTATATCATCTAATCTTCCTTGATCTAACCCATGGCTCGAGGCTTCAATTATTACATTCTCAATATTTAATTTTTTAAGTTTTTGAAGATTTTTATGAAGATCAATTATATTTGGTGATGTAAGATTTGATTTAATAAATTTATTTTTATATTTAATTCCTAGTGTGCCTATAGAGGCTACTGAAATGTTATTTATGTTTAAGATTTGATAAAAAAAATCTGCAACAGATGTTTTTCCATTTGTTCCTGTAACTGCAATAATATTTTTTGGTTTAAGCTTGTAAAATTTTGACGTAATTTTACTTAAATGATATTTAACTTTGCTAGTTTTGATTATAAAAGTTGTCTCACTTTTAAAGTTACAATTTTTTGAGCATACTATTGCTATTGCTCCTTTTTTTATGGCCTTATCAATGAAATTCTCACCATTAAGATTGTTTCCTTTAATAGCAAAAAAAATAAAGCCTTTTTTTACGTCTTTGCTATTTAAAGCTAATCCTTTAATCTTAAGATTTTTAAATCTTTGAGGAATTTTTTTAATCAGATTTTTTAGCAACATATTTATTATAAAATTCTTCATTATTTATGGCTAAAATAGGTCCAATTTTCTCTATAATTTTGCCAGCTACATAAACAGAATTCCAACCAGCTTCATTTCTCGTTCCTTTAATTTTAACGCCCCTATAATTATAAGTTAAATCAGTAGCAATTTGAGGATTTTCTAACATGACCAATAAAACGTAATTTGGTTTTTTAGAGGGGAAAACTGAAATAAATGTGTTTAAATTTTTATTCTTATTTCCATAATTTTGTGAGGTTCCAGTTTTTCCTCCGATATCATATCCATAAATATCTGCTAAACTAGCTGTTCCTTCTTTATCAGTAACAACTTTTCTTAAAATTGAATTGATCTTTTTGCTTGTCTCTGGAGAGATAATCTTTTTATTAATTTCATACTTTTCTTTTTTTACTATTGTAGGCTCAACAATATTTCCACCGTTAGCTAATGCAGCATAAGTTGCGCTTGCTTGTAGTGGGGTAATGGCTATACCATGGCCATAAGAAATTGTTTCTAACTTACATTTGTTCCATTTAAAATTTAAAGGCTTTCCAACTTCTTCTAATTCTAATTTTGATCGATTCAACATGTTTGATTCCTTAATAAAATTTTTAAAATCTTTCTCGCCTACTTTTTGAGCTAGTAATAAAGTTCCAACATTAGAAGATCTTATTAATATATCTTCAACAGATAAATCTTTAGGAAATTTTTTGATGTCCGATATATCGTAAACAGAACATCTTATCTTTCTAGGTATATTTTCAATAATAGTTTCAGGTTGTACTAGTTGTTTCTCAAGAGCTATAGCAACAGTAAATGTCTTGAAAATTGATCCTAATTCATACACACCTTTTGTGATTTTGTTTATGTAATTTTTATCAGTAATATTCAATCTTTTATTTATATTAAAATTTGGTAAAGAAACTAAAGATAAAACTTCTCCAGTATTTACATCCATTAGTAAAGCACCCCCGCCAGTGGCGTTAAAAGTTTTTAAAGATTTATTTAGTTCATCATCAATTATATATTGAATATTAGTATCTAAAGTTAATTGTAATGGCTTATGAATCAGTGACTCATTTTTAAGTTGTTTATCAAAATATTTTTCTACTCCAGATATCCCGTAATTATCATAATCTACCTGACCTAAAATATGGCTATATAAATTTGCATGAGTATAAATCCTTGATTGAAAGGGCTCAAAAATTATTCCCTTCTCTCCAAGTGCCCATAATTTTTCTTTATCATTTTGGTCTAATCTTTTCTTTAAATAAAAGTATTTTCCTTCATTAAATTTTTTTTTAATATTGCTAATTGAGATATCTGGAAAATTTAATCTAATTTTTATTAAAAAATTTTCTTTATTTTTGATTAAATTTGGACTAATTGCTGCATGAAAAGAATTTACGTTTCTCGAAACTAAAGTTCCATTTCTATCTACTATGTCTCTTCTCAAAACGGTAAAGTGGGAAGAACTATTGTAATTTGAGATATTCGGATTTTTTAAAGATACAAAAGATATCTTTATAGAAAATATTGTTATTAAACAAAAAAAAAGGAAAAAGAGTAGGTAAGCTCTATCCTGAGAAATATTTGAACTTTTGATCCCTTTAATCTTTTTTTTATTGTTTAAATAGTCCTCAAAATAAAAGCTAGTCTGGTTTTTATTAAAACTATTATTTTTTTTTGTTTCTTTTTCATTATTTAAATCCAGATTAGATATATTCTTTTGTGTATTAATAAAATCGTCAAAATCTAAATATATCTTTGAAAAACTCATTGGCTCATATTTTATAAAATCTATATTTTGTATTTTTTTTTCTAAATTTACAGGTGAAGATAGATAAAAATAATCAAGCTGAGTTTCGTTTAAGTCTTTCTTGATAATTTTCGTATTTTTGTCAATCTTATTAATCATTTTTTCAATAGTTCTTGTTTGGTTTTTTATTACTGAAGTAATACCAAGAAATATTAAAAATATAAAAATTGAAATAGTTAGATTCATTTTAATCATTAAGACTTTCTAAATCTAAATATGTTTTAAATTTTTCTATTAATTCTTTTGGATAAATAAATCTGTTTTTATTTCTAATTGCGTATCTTAACTTAGCTGATCGGGAAGGAGGATTTTTTATAATTTCTTTATTTGAAGCCTTGTATATTTTATTCTTATATTTATCAAATAATAAATTATTAAGATTTTCTATTTCAGGAAAATATCTGGAAGGTTTAGATTTATTTGGTGAATAGTTCGTAAAAAAATATTTTATAATTCTATCCTCTATTGAATGAAAACTTATAGTTACTAGCTTACCACCTGGTTTCAAAATTTTTGTTGCGTTTATTATGCCATTTATAAGCTCTGTAATTTCTTTATTTACAAATATTCGAAAAGCCTGAAAAGTTTTTGTACTTGGGTTTATTTTACTAGAATACAGATTTTTTTTACTTTTTTTTATTATTTCTACTAGATGATCTACTTTTGTTATTTTTTTAATTGTCCTGGTTTTGATTATGTTTTTTGCAATTCTTGAAGCTTCGTGCTCTTCACCTAAAACTTTGAGTATAGATTTGATCTTTTGTTCACTAAAACTATTTATAACCTCAACCGCAGAAATGTTTGTCAGACCCATGGACATATCTATTGTGTCTTTGGAATTATAAGAGAAACCCCTGTTTAAATTATCTAATTGAATAGATGATAAGCCCAAATCAAAAATAATAAAATCAGCAAATTTATTTGTTAAAATCTTATTTACTTCACTAAATTTTTTTAAATGAAAGTTAAATCTATCAGGATATTTTTTTTTTAACTCTTTGCTTATTTTTAAGATAAATTTATCTCTGTCTATTGCAATAACTTTAGCATTTGAAGACTTAAGAAATTTTTTTGAAAAACCTCCACCACCAAAAGTACAGTCTATTAAAATATCATTTTTTTTTGGAGAACAAATTTTAATTACTTCTTCTAGCATTACCGGAAAATGAGATAATTCTGGTAATGAAGTTGGGGTTATCATGATGATATATATTTATCATTAAAATTTTTGTTTTCTTAAAAATGCAGGAATTTCAAAGTCTTCCTCCTCATTTGTGTCCTGATCAAAAAGTTTTTCTGTTTGTGTATCATTGCCATTAGCTAAACTATCTTCCATTGAAGTTTCGTTTTCCTCTGAAAAAAGTCTAGGCGTGTGCTCTTCTACTGTTTCTGTTTCAGACACTTGATCAATTGAGTCACTTAAAGGCAATGAATTTTCATCTTTATAGTTTTCCATGTAAGATGCATTCTCTATAGACACACCTTTTGGAATAGTATTTTCATTTGTCTCTGAAAAGGAGTCATCATTTTTTGGTTGAGGAACATCCTCATTTAGATCGCCAATTATAGGTTGGCTCAATTGTTCTTTACTATCAATTTCAAACCTCTCATCTAATTTTAAAGCAGTTGCGCCCTCAATTGAGTTCAAAGTACCATTATCCAGATTGGTATTTTGAGAGAACAATCCTTCGGAATAACCAGTGTTTCTATTTTGCAATCTGGAGACCATATTTAACACTGTTTTTGACTCTGTATTATGACCGTCTAATGCTGTAGCAACAATCGATACTCTCATTTTACCACTCATACTATCGTCTTTAATTGCTCCAAAAATTAATTCTGCTTCTTGGTCAACTTCTGCTCTAACTTTTTGAACTGTTTGATCCACTTCAAATAAAGTCAAGTCTTTCCCTCCAGTTATATTTATCAATAATCCCTTAGCTCCTTTTAAAGAATACTCGTCAATCAAAGGATTGTTTAAAGCTATCTCTGTTGCTGCAGTTGCTCTATTTTCTCCTTCTGCTTCACCAGTTCCCATCATCGCTTTGCCCATAGAGCTCATGACAGTTTCAACGTCTGCAAAATCTAAGTTTATCATGCCCGGTCTTACCATTAAGTCTGTAACACTTTGAACTCCATGTTTAAGAACATTGTTTGAAAGATTGAAAGACTCTTCAAAAGTTGTAGTTTCGCTAGCAATTTTAAAAAGATTCTGATTTGGAACTACAATAGTAGTATCTAAATGTTTTTTAAGTGCTTCAAGACCTCCTAAAGCTCTTCTCATTCTTTTTGGTCCTTCATATGAAAATGGTAGTGTAGTCACTCCAACAGTTAGAATATTCAATTCTTTTGCAGCTTTAGCAATAACATGTGAAGCACCAGTACCCGTTCCTCCACCCATTCCAGCTGCTATAAAAACCATATTACTTCCTTGCATATAATTTACAATTTCGCTTATAGACTCATCTGCCGCCGCTTGACCAATATTATGTTTTGCTCCAGCTCCTAGTCCTTTAGTTAAATTTGTTCCTATTTGAATTTTTGCCTGAGCCTTACTCATTTTTAAATCTTGAGCGTCAGTGTTTACAGCAACAAATTCAACCCCTTTCATGCCAGATTCTATCATCGCGTTAATTGCATTTCCTCCAGCTCCTCCAACGCCTATAACTAGTATTCTAGGTTTTAATTCCTTAAGTTCTCCTCCTCCAATATTTATACTCATGCTTTCTCCCCTTTCTGTTTATTTTCCCATTTAAAATCTGATCTATTTTGATAAGCTTTTTTTCTCGCTTGAATTTTAAACTTTTCAAATATTTTCGGTTCCCAGATTTGAAAAGTTTCACCTAAACCAACAAATAAAATATTGTTTTTAATTTTAGAATGGTTAATCAATTTCTCAGTTAGAGAAACCCTTCCCTCAGTATCAAATTGCAGATTCACACTTTCGGATAAAATTGATGTAGCAAAATAATCTCTTTTTTCTTCAAATGGATTAAAACTATCTATCGAGTCAGATAACTTTTCTATCCTGTCTTGAGAACAAGCTTCTAGAGCAGAATAGTTAAATGAAGGATAGCTAATAAATCCATTATAACCTCTCGAGTTTAAATGAGATCTAAAAGTCGCAGGCACAGATACCCTTCCTTTTTTGTCTAATTTGTTTTCGTAGCTTGATAAAAACATTCTTTTTTAAAACCTTAATTCTTTTTAATATCTTCAAATCACCCTCCATTATGGGATTATTTGGGATCGTATGGGTTTTAATTTAAATAGTCAATACAATAGT
>MDSV01014221.1_pt1 | contig 19939 bp, 9 predicted proteins | sample 810851 | NCBI WGS metagenome assembly MDSV01 (sample SAMN05326640, study PRJNA326480) | marine metagenome | isolation source: seawater | place: Atlantic Ocean: North East | collected 2012 | reverse complement strand
CGCGCACGCCGGTGACCGCCTCCACCTCGGCGCGCAGGCGTCTCCCGGTGACTGCCCACCACTCGCGCGCGCGCCGTGCCGCGCGCCGCCACTCGCCCACGAGCGACCGGTCCTCGGGCGCTCGGCGCGCTCGGCGAGTCGCCAGCGCGCCGGCCCCGTGCCCTTCACCCGCCTCATCCTGCGCGCGGTGGTGCGCGGCCACGACGTCGTGCGCCCTTCCCCCGAGCGCCGTGGCGACCGCGGCCAGGCACCGCGCGAACGCCTCCAGCGCGGCGACGGCGACGTCGCCGCCGTCGGCACGCACTTCAGCCATCTTGGAGACGCGAAGCGACGTGGGCGGCGCCGCCGGGTACCGCGCGCGCAGAGTCTCGCCGAGCGCGACGGCGTTCGTGACGCGGCGCGTGATGTCCTTCACGCGCCCTGTGGCGGGGGACCGCACCAGGCCCAACGTCAGCGCCGCAGTCGCGTCGACGCGCACGGTCTTCAGGCTGTCAAGTACCATCTGGTTCTGCTTCTTCACCGCCCACGCGTGCTCGGCGCGCTCGAGCCGGTCCAGCAAGCGCGACGCCTGCGCGGCCGTCTTCGCGTCGGGCTCGTCGTCGGACGCGCCACCCTCTCGGGAGGCGCCCTCGGCGTTCGCGCGCGAACGGCCGGAATGACGGCTCCCGTCGGAATCGTCGCCCGCGGGATCGCCGGCGACTCCGACGAACGCGTCGTCTTCGTCGTCGTCGTCGTCGCCAAGAGAACGGTTCGTCGTCGCGCTCGCGCTAGCGTGCCCGCCCGTCTCCGTCCACCGCCACGCGACACGCCCGCCGAAGAAGCCCTCGGCGTCCGCCACTTTCTCTGGGTCGAACGCATCGGCGTCCTCGTTCAGGTCGCTGTACAGGTGCACGCCCACGGCATCCTTGGCGTTCGTGGGCACGCCGTCCGCCCACGCGTCGGGCGCCGCGAGCGACGCGAGCGCCACGCGGTGCACGCGCGCGGCGCCCTCAGAGACGCCAGCGATCCATTGCGCGGCGTTGTCGACATCCTCGAGCGCGCGGCGCGACAAACCCGCCGCCGGGACGACCAGCCTTCGTTTTGGTTTTCGTCGACGCCTCTCGGACCTTGTCTCCGCGCCGCTTTCGCTTTTCGCTTTTCCGAGCCGCGAGTCTTCGCGTTCCCCCGCGCTGTCGCCGTCGTCCGCCGCCGTTCCCGTCGCTCCCGCGACGTCGTCTGCCTCGTCCGCGTACGCGAACTCGGGCGCGCCCGCGTCCCGCCCCGGGCGGAACTCCGCCACCGCATTCAGGAGCTGCCTGTGTAACATCTGCAGGAACCCGAAATGCTCGGAGAGCACCGCGTCCGGGATGGCCTCCACGTCCTGCGCGAACGCGTCCGCGCAGGAGCCGGTCGCCCCGTCGCTCCCGCGGGGGGGCGTGATCGGGTCCCGACCACCGGACGTTCCCGGCCGCGCGCCCCCGCCCAGAGGCACGACACTGGCCCCGCCGGAGACCACCGCTCGCGTCCGGTCGTGGCTCGCGAGAAGAGACTGGAGCGCGGACTCCAGACGGTCGCGTCGGTCCTCCGGGACGGCCCGGAGCGCGGGGGCGTCCGTCCACCCGTCGATGAAGATCGACTCCACGGCGTCGGACATCTCCGCGCACGACATCGCCGTCATGCTGCCGCGCGACCGAGAAGTGGCTCGTGCATTCGCATTCGAGCATTTTTCTCTCAACAGTGTGCGACTTTCGGCCCCGGCACATTTTTTTTTCTTTTCGTGGGTCGCGTTTCCTGCGGCCGCTTTTGGGAGCGCGACATGCAAATCGCGAACTTCTTTGAGTCACAGACCAAGCCCGAAAGAGCTCATCCCATTCGTCGAGTTTTGGCGCGAGATTCCGGAAACGAATGATGCAGCGGCGCACAACACGGCACGGCATCCGAGAGGAAAAAGAGAATACGCGACGTAAGTCGACCAGCGTCATCGGGGCACCCCTTGAACCCGTTAACTGGAGAGTAGCGCTGCATTCGCAGAACATCGCGCGCGGCCGAACGAGCACACGGAAATCGCTCATCCCTTCCGCTTCGCTCGCGCTCGTCGCCTTGTTCCGAGACGCACGCGATGACGAGCCCGTCGGTCGTCGCCTCCGTGTTGTCAACTTCGCGGGTGTTTACCACTCGCGGGATCTCGCGGTCGACCGGCCCCGCGCCCGCGCGTCGCGGCGCGTCCGCTGATCCGTCCCGCTCGCTGGTGACCGCACGCGTGGTCTCCGCGCGCCCGCCGTCCGCGGGGTCGGCGTCGGGCGACGACGCTGACGCCGACGGGCGCTACTCGGGCGAGCCTATCTTGTTCCGTTTCGGTGACGACGGCGAGCCCGTGGCCGCCGAAACGTCGTCGATCGCGTCGTTCGAGAACGCCGCGTCCGAGCGCGAGAGCTGGAGCCACGTGGACGACGCCGGCGCGGAGAGCGCGGTGGAAGTGCTCCGCGGCCCCGACGGGAACTTGCTGTTCCGGTTCACCGGCGACGCGCGCGAGGAGTTCGAGGCTGCCGCGGCGCAGGCGGACCAGCCCATCGCGGGTGACCACCCGGCCGAGGAGATGACGCAGGCGCAGAAGGCGCAGGCGCTCCTCGACGAAGCCGCCGCGCTGATCGAGCGCGCGAAGGCGATTCAGAACGGCGACGAGGGCGACCTCGCCGCCGCCGCGAAGGCTGCGGCGGAGACGCTGGCGGACCCCAACCTGGACGGCACGGTCATCATGCGACGCCCCGCCGCGCCGGCGGCGGTTGAGCAGTCCAACCCCGCGGGCGCCATCGCGCGCGTGTCTCAGCTCGGCATCAAAGCCGTCGTTGACGGCATCGAGAACATGTTTTCCAACTTCAGAAAGAGCCCCGTCGCGCAGAGTGTGCGGCAGGCAGCCAACCCTGTGCGCCTGCCCAAGGCGCCCAAGGACTCGCCCTGGGCGGGCAAGTCCAGCGCCGCGAACGTCTCCGTGGACGCCGCGTTCGACACCTTCGGCGCCGACGCCGCCGACGCCGCCGGCGACGGGCTCCTGTTTGTCGCCGACGCCGCCGACCCGGAAGCCGCGCTCGCCGAGGCGGCCGAGGAGGAGCACGCGGCGTGGGAGGCGCAGGCCGCGCGCGCGCTGGAGAAGGGGAGCGTCGAGGCGCTCGAGTCCCGGCCGGAAGAGGCCCTGGAACTCGCCTCGGAGCGGTACGGCGACATGGGCAGCGTGGTGGCCGGGCTGTGGCGCCCCAAGCCGGTGGACGTGACCATCGGCGGCCGGGACTTTGTGGCGTACATCACCCCGAACAGCCTGAAACAGCTTCCCAGCGGCGAGTACGTGGTGAGCGACGACGAGGAGGAGGATGAGGAGGGCGTTCCCGGTGACCGCGTGGGCGAGGAGACCACGATAATCCTCGCGGAGAAGCAGCCGGACGGCACGAACGTGTTCATGTTCGGTTTAACTCGGACCGTCCTCGCGGACGGGAGCGTGCTGTACCGCTTTCCGTCGGGGGAAACGCTCGGGTGATGCGCGCGCGAAAGGCGCGAAAGATGGGCGGCGGAGTAGAGACGTCGAGTCGATCGAAGGCGAACGCTCGTGTGTGATTACGAATCGAGCGCGTGGGCGAATACCTTTTTGATAGAAACCATCCCGAGCGCGATACGTGGTGGACCGTCTTCCGCTCGTCTCTCTCTCGTCGGTTAAGATGACTCGAGGACGGGCGCGAGCGCGGCTCGGCACGCCGCGCGCGAGGCGGCGGCGCCGGCATCCATCGCGTCCCTCGCGGCGGCGCACGCGGCTTCGTCCGCGAACGCGAGCGTCCAGTGCCCGTCCCTGAGTTTCTTGCGCAGACGTTTTGCCTCCGCTTCTGGGGACGCCGGCGACGAAGAAGCACAGCCCGCCGAGGAGAGGCTCGAAGCGCTCGCCAGGCACGAGAACGGCGACCGCACGCGCACGCGGAGCCACTTCGCGTGCGCGGGGTCGACGAAGGCGTCGCACGCGCTCAACGGCGCGACGGCGCGAACCACGGACCGGTCCCTCGCGCCGTTCGCGCCTTTAGGGAGCGCCTCAAGCAGCAGCGCGGCGGCGTCGAGGCTGGGCGGGCCCGCGCTCGCGCCGCGGGCGCGCGCCGCGAGCACGAGCGAGACGGCGCGTTCTCGGCCCGCCTCAAACGCGACGCGGCACGCAAACCGACGCTCCTTCCCGGCGGTCTCGTCCAGCTCGACGCCTTCCCGGATCTCCGTCCAGCGGTCGTCCTCGGCGCGCGCCGGAGGCGGAACTTCGAGGAACGCGAAGCCCGAGTCCGGGGAAAACGCGGCGCGCGCCACGTCGCCGGGGTCGCCGAACAGGCGCGTAGGCGGTTCCGGCGGGACCGCGGGCGCCGTGCCCGGCGCGCCCTGGGTCGCGTCGCGAAGCAGCGCGAGCAGCGCGAGTTCGCGCGACGCGCGGAGCAGGTTTCCCGCGGCGGCCGCGCTCTCCTCGCGAACGCGAACAGCCGGCGCGGACATGAACGACGCGTCCGCCTGTTCACCAGGCGCGTCGCGTCGTGATGACGCGCGTTCGGGTGTTCGCGCGGACAAAGACTGAGACGCGACGGGAGACGCCTCCGACGCCGCTGACGCCGCCTCGCGGATCCAGGACGCCGCGACGTCGTCCCGGAGCGTCGGACGCGCGCCCGCCGAAAAGAGTTCGCGGCGCGTCGTCCGCCACTCGGCGGCGAAGGCGCGCGCCGCGGCGTCGCCCCACGGTCCGTCCACCGCCCGCCGCATCGCCGCCGCCGCGCGCGCGGCCGCCGCGGCGAGCGACGCGCGCGCCGGCTCGGGAACGCCGGCGCCGGTCGCCGCGAGGCGCGAGAGCAGCCACGCCGAGCACCGCCGCGCGCCGACGGGGAGACCTGGGTCGCCGCGCGCCAAACCGGCGGCGAGCGCGTCGCACATCTCCGCGCGCGCGCGAGACGCGGATTCGGGCTCGGGTCCCGGGTCGTTTCCGCGCGCCGCCGCGAGCCCGACCTCGCGCAGCGCCGCGGCGAGCGGCGAGGCCTCGTCCGACGCGGCCTGCGCCAGGCCCACGGCCGCAGCCGTCGCCGCCGCCGCGAGCGACGCGCCCTCCGCGCCGGCGAGCGCGCGCACCGCAAACGCGCGGCGCGCGTTTGCGACGCGCCGCCCCCCCGGCTCAGCCGCTCCGGGTTCGAACCCAAACAGGTCCGCCACGACGCGCGCCAGCGTCGGTCCGCGGCGGCACGAGACTGCCAGGCGCGACACGGCAAAGAGCGCGGTGGTGGGTGACGTCTGGGGCGGCCCCGCGTCTCGAGGCGGGGAGTTGGGAGGGGACCTCGCGGCGTTCGAGTCTTCGCGCTCGGCGGAGGCGGCGTCACCCGCCGTCGACGCGCTCCCCGGCGCCACGGACCCCAGGAGCGTGGGCGCCACGAGCCCGTTCCAGAGCTCTGTCTCGACGCGTTTCGCGAGCGACTCGCCGCTCGCCTCCGGGAGCCCGGCGACGTCGTCCACGAAGCTCAGCAGGTCCCCGAGCTCGGCGATGAGGTTGGCGCGTTCGCGCGCGCCCGGCGCGTCCGGTTCGGCGAAGAGCGTCGCCTCGGTGAGCGCGGCGACGGTGGCCCCCGCCGCCTCCACGGCTTTGGGAACGCACTTCCTCCACGGCTTGGGCGAGCACAGGAACTGACGCACTCTCGCGTCCGTCACCGCCAAGCAGTTGAGCGTGATGGTGCGCGACGCCGCGCGCACCATGGACTCGTGGTGCGACAGGAACCGCGCGCCGGCGGCGAAGAGCGGAAACGCCGCCGCGACGGCGTCCGACTGCTCGCCCGCCGCCTTCCCGCCCCGCGTCTCCGTGCCGGTGAAGAAGAACATCTGCACGGTCCTGGAGTTGAGCCGCATGGACGCGGTCTTGAGCAGCGAGACGTACCGGCCGAGCACCTCCTCGTCGTCGAAATCCAGGTTCGCCTCGACCAGGCGCTTCGGGACGTGGCCTTCGCTGAACAGGAAAAACAAAGACGTCTCCTCCCGAATGTTCTGTACCACGATGGCCAAGGTCTGCAGGAGCTGCAGCGCGATGTCGCGGTCGGGTCTGCCGCCGTCCGGCGGGCTGATGAACTTCGTGAAGTGTGCCATGACGCGTTGCTCGATGAACGCGTCGAAGAAACTCGGGTCGTGCTGGTCGCCGTAGATCATGAGCTCCGCGATCTCCCTGAACGTCTCGACCACCTGCGACGCGGTGTGGCGAGAAAAACCGGACGCGGGCGTGACACGCAGCACGTCGGTCAGGCGACGGAGGTTCGCCAGCGTGAACCGGTCGCGGCGCACGCCGAATAGATTGGCCAACATCCTCGCCCGCCGCGCTCGCCTCCGACGACGCCGCGCCCGACACGCGCGTGTCGCGAGTGCCAAGACTTTTCGGAATCACGAGGCGACGTTTTCCGTGACGAAGAAAGAAGTGTTAACTTTTGCCGAAAACGGCGTTTACAGCGTCGTCGAACGTTACAAACTCGCACAGAGGTTCGGCACCTAGAGCGCCCACCCACGCGACGTTCGACCCCGAGGGGTCTTCCCGGGTGTCTTCCCGCGCACGCTCGAGTTTGTCGTCGGCTTTTCCGAGTCGCGCGCGCGCTCCGCCGCCGCGCCGCCGAGGGCGTTTTCGTTTCGGGCGCCGCCGGAGGTGTCTTCCGGCGCGTCGAATTCCGCCGGTATCTCGAAAAAGAAAAACCCGTCTCGGTCGTCGTCGCTGTCGTCGCCGTCGTCCGCGCCGCGCCGCCGTTCAGGGACGGGGTCCGACAGGCCCTGGACCTCGCCGGTTCCCCCGCTGACACGCGCGACGGGCTCGTGTCGTCCAGGCTCGGGCGCGGCGGAAGCCGCGGCGGCGCCGGATCCGAAGAGCCGGCCCCGCCCCGCGCGCAACGCCTCCATCCTGTTCTCGAAAACCGCGCACCGCGCCCTCGACGCGGCGGCGTCCCGCTCCGCCGCGCGGCGCGCCTTGGCCTCCCTCGCCAAACGCGTCTCCGCGGCGTCCGCGCGCGCCTCCGCGGCATTCTTCTCCCCCTCGATCCGCCGCGCGAGCGAAACCGCCTCGAACTCGCGGCACTTCGCGGCGTGCAGCGCGCGCGCGAGCGTCGTCTCCAGGTCCAGATTGGACGCGTCCACCGCCGACTCCGCCGCCGCCGCCGCCGCCGCCGCCGATGTTGTCTCCCTGTCCACCGCGAACGGGGAGATCGCCGCCGCCGCGGGCACGGCGGCGGCTTTCGGAGACGCCTCCCCCGATCCGTACGCGGCGAGCGCGCCGGGCGTCGCGAGGAGCGGCGTCCGCGCCGCCGAATCGGCGGCGGCGTTGAAGGGCGGCTTCGTCGCCGCGACGCGCGTCGCGCCGAACGGCGGCGGCGGCGGCGCGCCGCGCGAAGACGCGTCGCGCGCGAAGTACGACGACGGCTTCGCAGTCTTCGATATCGAAACGTCGGATGGAGTCGTCCCGAACCCGTCGAACGTAAACACAGGCGGGTGGTCGAACGCGTCCGTGCGCGCGATGCGCAGCGCGCGCTCGAGCGTGGCGACCCGAGCGCGTTCGCGCGCGAGTTTTCGGCGCGTTTCGAGCGAAGACACGTCGTCCTCCTCGCCCGACCCTCGCGTCGTCTCTTCGAGCTTTCGCGCGCGTTCGCGATGCGCCGCGCCGGGCGTGTCGTCATGGGCGCCCGAAGGGACACCCGCGTTGAAGTCGTGGCCGAGAGGCGTCGCGAGGTGGCCGGGAGGGAGCGGCGGCGGCTGCGCGCGCGGCGAGAGCCATGCCCCGGCAGGTCTCGAGGCGTCGAGGTGCCTTGATTCCCGACGGACATCGGCGGTGGCGTGCCCGTGCGGAGGTGCCGGCGGGTCACGCCGGTCGCGGCGCGCGGAGGTGGCCGGTCGCTTCCAGTGCGTAGTCTCAGTGCGTCTTGGGGTCGCGCGCGCGCTCACCGGGCGCGTTTCGGGACGGCGCACGTGTGGGCGCGGGCTCGTGTTCCTCGGACGGCTCTCCATGTCTGCCGCGATTCGCTCTTTCAACGCTCTCGCGAGGTCGTCGCGGTCTCGCGCCGTCGAGGGGACCTTCGACCTCGCCGAAGCACGGGATGGGCCTGGCGATAGAGTGAAGTTGTTGGACCACGGCTCCCGCGAACGGGGGGGCATGTTGCCCGGCGCACCACCACAGGTCAGAGAGGTCCCCGTCGCGCAAGTGAAAGTGAAACGAAATCGAACGTCGTAGTTCGAGTCGCAGGCGGATCCCGGGCATGATCGGCGCTTCGGCGGGGAGTCGCGAGCCTAATTCGGGTCGTCGACAGCGCGGCGCCTCAACACTGCTTGAAGCACAGGGGCGCCCCCCTCCGACCCACGGCGCTGTGCTGTGGCATCCGGCTGCGCGCCCGCGCTGCGAGTCGTCGAACGTAGACCGCGATGCCGCCGAAGAAGGCCGAGGAGGCCTCCGCGCCCGAGGCGGATGCGTCCGACGAAAACGCCCCCGATCCGCGTCTGCTGGAGCAGAAGGCGATTGTGGAGCGCGAGCTCGCCGCCTCGCACCTCGCCACGCGGCTGGCGCGGTACCAGATGGACGCCGCCGCGCTCGTGGACGAGCGCGCGGCTCTGATGGACGCGCTCGAGACGACGCGCGCGGAGGCTGGCGACGCGAACGCGAAGCTCTCCGAGCAGCTCCGGGGCGTCCACGCGACCGTCGCCTCGCTCCGCGCGCGGCTGGCCGAGCTGGAGGAGGCGCGCGAGGCGGGCGCGTCGCGCGGGGAAGCGCGCCTCGCGTCTCTGGCTTCTGAGTCCGCGGAGCGTCGCCGCGCGATGGTGAGCGACCTCGCCGCGCGCGACGCGCTGGTCGCGCAGCTGGACGCGTTCGAGGACACGCGCGCCGCGCTGGAGACGGAGCTGCGCGAGAAGGAGGCGCTGCTGGAGAGCACGCGCGCTGCGCACGAGACGGCGACGCGCGCGACGGAGACGGAGACGCGATTGGCGAAGCAGGCGATGAAGGAGGATCTCGCGGCGAAGATCCGCGAGATGAAACTGGAGATGAAGCGCACCACGGATTTGCAGCTCGCGGGCACCACCAAGCGCACGATCGCGGAGAACGAGCAGATGCTGGGCGAGCTGCGGTACCAGGCGCGCGAGAGCGCGGCGATGGAGACGCGCCGCGCCGCGTACGCGGCGGATGCGCGCGCCGCTGACGAGACGACGGCGCTGTCTCTACGCGAGGAGAAGAACATCGCGGCGTACAACAGACAGCTGTCGGCCGAGCTCAAGAGGCTGGAGGGGAGGCTGCGGGCGGAGCGTGCGGCGGCGCGCGTCGAGCGCGAGGTGGAGGACGCGGCGGCCGCGGCGGCGCGCGCCGAGGCTACGGGCGCGGACGGAAAGAATGACGCGAAGAAAGAGAAGGGGCCGTTCGCGCGCCGCGACGGCGCGTCGGCGCTGGCGGACGCGCTCGCGCGACGCGCGGCGAGCGCCGCCGCGGAGCGCGACGAGGCAGAGGCAGCGCTCGAGGCGCTCGAGGCGACGGAAACGGCGGTAACGCGCGGCGGAGAAACCGCGGGGCTCGCGAGGAAACCGAGCTCGAGGGAGGACTTCGTCGCGTTTCTGCGCGCCTGCGCGCGGGACCTGGACGAGCTCGACGGCGCGGACGCCGCCGCCTCGGCGGCGTCGCGGCGGCGGCGACGCGTTGTCGCCGCCGCGCTCGAGGGGTTACGCGCGGATCCGGGGTCGGGGAGTGCTGATAAAATGCTCGCGGCGATGTTCCCACAGGTTGCGCAGTAGGTATCGCTCGTGGGTATTGATACCGTAGCTATAATACCATTCGTAGCGTGACGGTGTCGCCGCGAAGACGAAGGGAACGAAAAAAAAAGTCCCGACGCTTCGGTCGCCACTCTCGAGCGTCGCCGAGCGCGCGCGCCGAAAAACGAAACTGGTTGTCAATTTTCTAAACGAATCTTCTCGGAGCGCTCGCGACGGGATCCGCTCAGATCGACGGCGCGCGTGCGTGCTGCAGAGCGCTCGGCGTCGACTGGATGGCGTCGACGAGCGCGCCATCAGGCTGGCGCGCCGAACTGGAGGCGTTCGCGCTCCGCATCGCGAACGCCGGCGCGGAGGGCATCCCTTCCGGTCCGACGTTTCGGGGATTGGGTTCGGAGGACCGCGCGGCGGTGCACGACGCCGCGCGCAAGCTCGGGCTCGCGTCGAAGAGCGAGGGCTCGGACGATGACGGCACGCGCGCGGTCCGCGTATTCGCCCGGAAACGTCCCGCGTGGACGCACGCCTCCGCGGGCATGGCCAACAGTGACGCACGCGCCTCCGCCGCGGAGGCGGACGACACCCCCGCCGACGCCGAAGCGAGCCCCCACGGCCCCAGCGCGTTCGAAGAGAGCCTGATTGATCAGCGCGACGCGCCGTTCGACATGTACAAGGCGCTCCGCATTCCGCGGCGCCAGGGCGGCGGATATTCCGGCGGAACCGCGCGCGCGCGCGCGAGCTACCACCGGGAGGTCGTGCGGTGCTACCCTGCGTCGGACGGGCGGCCCGGCCGCGGCGCGTGCGACGGGTGCGGGGGGGCGTTGCGGCTTGGGCGCTGGATGCACCGTCCGGCGCCGCCGCGCGCGGACGCGCCCGCCGATGACCCGGAGTTCGGCCTGATGGACGACGAGGAGGACGACGGGGGAGACGCGATCGTGGCGTCTGCGGTGGAGTGCGAAACCCGCAGGTTAGGCTCGAACGAAAAACAAAACCCGGACGGATCTGAGTCCGCGCCCGCCTCGACTCGAGGCTCGAGTCGACTCCGCCGCCGCGACTTGTGCCCGCCGTGCTTCGCGCGCGAGACGCGCGCGCGGCCCATCGGCGCGCACCGTGGCGACGTCCGCGCCGCGGACCCGGCGGAGGGCTTCGCCGCCGTCGCGTCGTTCGCCGACCTCGGGCGCGAGCGCCCGAGGTACGACGTCGCGGCATTCGCGGCGTTCCGCGCGCGGCGCGCGGCGGCGGCGGACGCGGCGGCGGCGGCGAACGCGCGCGCGCTCGCCGCTGTCGCAGGCCCCGAGGCGATGGCGCACGCGGCGGAGATGTGCGCAGAGAAAGAAACGGAAGAGAGCTCTTTTCCGGCGGAGACGGAAAGCGGCGACGCGGAACAGGATGCCATCTCCGCTCCCGTCGAACGCGAAGCCGCGCGACCCGAGAAAGTGACGAAAGAGACGACCCGCTTCGCGGCTGAGGTGGCTCGATTCCAGAGGGTGACCATCGCTTATCTCACGCTGCGCGACCCGGAGCGTCTGCGCGTGCTCGACGAGCACGGGTACGCCGCGCTCGTCAAGAGCGAGGCGCTTTCGGAGCGCGACGTGTTTGACTGCGACCCGTGGGACGTCTACGAGCGCTTCTTCGCCGGCGAGGACGAGGAGGACCGGCAGTACTTGTTGCTTCACGGCGGCGCGGAAGACAGCGACGACGAAGACGAACGGGACGCGTCGGACGGGGATTCAGACGACGACGACGACGCGTTCGTGGAGGAGGCGCTGCGGGAAGCGAAGCACGAGCGATTCGAAAACGCGGAGGAGGCGGACGCGAAAGCGGCGGCGTTGGCCCCGCCGCCAAAGCCGCCGGTGAGCGTGCTGATGGCGATGGGCGGCGAGACCGGCGCGGCGGGCGGCGCGGAGGACGACGACGAGCTCCCCGGCCTGGGCGGCGCCGACGTCTGGAAGGTGATGTCCGAGCGGTACGGCGAGGACGCGCTCGCGGAGGCGGCGAGAGCGCGCGCGGACTCGACGGAGGACGACTCGGAGGACCAGGCGGCGTCGGACAGCGAGGGGATTCCGGATCCCTGGACGGACGACGGCGAGTACGTCGTGTGCCTCGGATGTCCAGAGCGAGGCGACGGGCTCGATTCGACGGGAGAAGACGTGCCTTCCGCCGCGTCGGACGACGACGACGACGACGACGACGACGGTCCTCCCGAGGAGACGGCGATTAAACGAAAGCGCGAAGACGAAGCCGACGACGGTGACGAGTGAGGAGAGGTTGGTTTGAAGGTAGACTACGTTAGTGGTACGTACGTCCCTACATTTTTACGCCGCCGCCGCTAGAAGTGTCCTCCGCTGCCGAGCCTGGCGTCGTCCTCCAGCACCTCGACCTCTTCCGCGCCCGCCTCCGGGTCCCCTCCCTCCATGCTCCTCCTCGGCGAATGCGTCCCCTTGGGCGAGAACTCGTCGGCGTCCTTCTCCAGCAGCCGCTCGCCAGAGACCGCCATCGCCGCCGCGCCGAGCGGCGCGGTGATGAGGATGGAGAGCACCCCCAGAGCCAGCAGCGTCTCGGCGCGATCCGCCTCCTTCGAGCCGCGCCCGAACACCTCGACCGCGGCGTCGAAGGGCAAGCCCGCGAGCGCCGCCTGCACGGTGGCCTTCGGGGTCCACGCCACGGCGATGAACAGCCGGTCCCTCACCGTCAAAGAGCCCCCTTTCGCGGCGAAGAACGCCGAAACGCAACGCGCGGCGAGACCGGCGGAGAGCGTGAGGATCCCGAAGCCCGCGACGTCGGCTTTCAGGCGGCTGGCGTCCACGGCGGCGCCGATCAGCCCGAACAACAAAGGTTCGCCAACCTTGGCCCAGATGGCGTTCAGGAGCAGCCCTGTGGCTTTCGCCGGCTTCGGGCCCCAGGCCTGCGCGGCCGCGGTGCTCATGACCAGCGAAAGCAACGCGGCGCCGCCCGAAAACTCCCACCGCGCGCCGGCGAAGAGCGCGAGCTGCACCAGCGCCATGAGCGCGACGGCGCGCGCCGAGGACGAGTACCCGTCGGCGGGCGCGCCGGCGGATTCGCCGCCCGTCTCCGTCGTCGTTTTCACCGCCAAAGCGACGGTCCCGCGCGTCGGAGGTACGTTCGTCGTGTTCGGCATCGCGCGCGCGCTCGTCTCTGACGTCTCCCGTTCCGGAGGCAGGACGGCCCCCAGGATCTTCCCGACGGCCACCCCGCCCAGCGCGCCGCCGATGATCTGCGTGGGCGCCTGCCACGCGGCGGCGGTGGCGCCGCCGGCGCCCATGCCGGGCAGCCAGGAGGAAGCCACCCCGAAGCCGGCGATGGCGTACACGACGTCCACGGAAGCTGCCGTGATGGCCAGCGCGGGCACGCCCGCCTTGACACCGCGCCCGTGGTCCTGTAGCGCGAGCATCGAGGGCACGACCACCGCGGGCGAGATGCCGGCGAAGAGGTACCCGAGCGCGGCGCAGTGCGACCACGGCAAGCCCAGCGCGGGCTTGGCGAGCAGGGTCACCACGAGCGCCTCGGCGGTGGCGGGTCCGAACGCCAGCCGCTTGATGGCCCAGCGCAGGCGGTACACAGCCTGAACGTCAAGGGACAGGCCCGCGCGCGCCAGCACGATGCCGAGCGCGGCGGTGCGCGCCGCAGCGGAGAAGCGCGCATCCACCGCCGCGCCCACCGCGTCGCCCACAGTCGGGATGTTGCGCAGCAGGAAGCCGGCGACGAGCTGGCCGAGGAGCGCGGGCATGGGCGGGAAGCGCGCGACGACTCGCCCTGCACCGAAGGAGGAGAAGAGCACCACGAACACCGCGAACACCGCGCCCCCCGGCCCGAACGATGGGCCCACCGCGAGCCGCCCCGCTGCCCACCACGCGAGCAGGCCCGTGAGCGCGATCACGAGCCGCCGCGCGTCGCGCGCATGGCGCGCAGCCTCCTCAGGGGACCACATCGAGAACCCAACCTCAAGCCGACGTCACTCCTGGCTCTATGAATGACGCGCACTCCGTCTTCGAACGCCTCCGCGCGCGCGTCCGTCTCTCGTCGCGCGCACCTCGTGTCTGCCACTCTGGGAAGCGGCACACGCCTCACGAAACAAAAAGCACGCAAGCAGCCGACGAAGACCTCCCACCTCCACATGGCGATCGCGCCACGGGGCGCGAAACTCGGCACGCACTGGAAATCGTCGCCTCGCTGCTGTCCTCGTCATTCGTCGACGTCACCGACATGGCGACCTCGACCCTTGCGTCTTTGACGCCGGCCGCGGCGCCGCCGCGGCGACTCGCGCTCGGCCGCGTGCTGCGGGTGTCCCCCACTCGCGGTGGCACTCGCGGCGGGCGCGACGCGCGCGTCGTTGCCGGGGCGGCGGACCCCAGCGCCAGCCTTCCTCAGGCGTTGATCGATGCGGTGTCCCAGAAGTTCGAGGACGACGTGAAGGGCATCACCTCTCTGTTCGAGGAGACGCCCGCGACGTACCCGCGCCCGCCCACGCTCCCCGTCGCCGGGAACACGCTTGATATCGCGCAGGGCGGGCACGAGATCTTGCTGGAGTGGGCGCTCGAGTACGGGAACAACCCCGCGGGGGTGCACGAGGTGCAGATGCTGGGCCAGACCATCCTGCACGTGGTGGATCCGAAGATCGCGCGCGAGCTGATGGTGGCCAAGTCCGACGAGTTCCCGGACCGCGGCGTGAGCGCCATGGCCAAGTTTTTCCGCGAGGACCAGGCTGCGTTCGTGAACACCTCGGGCGAGCAGTGGATGGCGTACCGCAAGATGGGCACCGCCTCCGTGAACGGCTCGGCGCTGGATCGCCTCGCCTGGAAAGTCGCCGAACGCTCGGAGGCGCTGGTACGCGCGTGGCGCCGCAAAGCCGAAGCCGCCGGGCGCCTCGGCGTCGACGGCGCGTTCGCCCTCGAAATCGACATGGACACCGCGACGCAGGCGGTGACGCTCGAGGTGATCCACGAGGCGCTGTTCAGCGAGACGCTCGACGTGATAGACGAGGAACCGCGCGCCGTGGCGCTCGCGCGGTCCTTCCGCAGGTTCAACGAGGCGAACCAGGACCTGCTCAACGATTTCCTTCAGCTGTACCAGCGGTTCGACACCCCGGACGCGCACAGGCGCGAGACGCACCGGGCGCGGCTGCGAGCGCACTTCGACGCGCGCGCGGACGCGCGCGAGGCGCTCATCGCGCGGACCGGGAACGCCAAGGACGCGCCGCAGGATCTGCTCACTGCGCTGCTCTCGGCGCGCGACCCCGCGACGGGCGCGCGTCTGACCCGCGACGACGTGAACCTCACGCTGACCGAGATGATGGTCGCGGGGCACGATACCACCGCGGCGACGGTGGCGTGTCTGTTGACGTTGCTCGCTGCGCATCCCGAGACGCTACGCAAAGCCAAGCGGGAGGTGGACGCCGCGTGCGACGCGCTGGGCGGGAGACTGCCGAGCACGGTGAAGGAGGTGGCCGAGCTGACGTTTTTGGACGACGCCATGAAGGAGGCGATGCGTCTGTACCCGGCGGTGATGATCGTCGTGAGGAAGGCGGACGATGGTGTGGGCGGCGAGCTGGGCGAAGGGCGCGTTCGCATCCCAGAAGGTGCGGGGATGTGGATCTCGCCGTACGTCATGGGCCGCCTCCCGCAGCTGTGGGGCGGCGACGCGGACGACGCGAGAGCGTTCCGCCCAGAACGGTTCGAGGAGTTCCGCGCGGAGGGCGTGAAGGAGCCCGAGGCGTTCATGCCCTTCGGCGGCGGGCCGAGGGTATGCCTCGGCTCGCGGTTCGCCATGTTGGAGGGCAAGGTCACGGCGGCGGCCATCCTGCGCGACTTCGACCTGGAGCTCACTCCCGAGCTCGCCGGGAAACTCGCGGAATCCAAGGGCGAGTTGCCCATCTCCTACGCTGCCGGGTTGATGAGTTTCCCGGAACCGCTGCGGTTGGTCGCGACGGCGAGGGCGACAAGCGCGGCGAGCGGCGCGCGGTGAGAGAGGTTTCCTTGATTATGTGTCTATGTACTCTGCGTAAGTCTAACACGCGTCGTGTCTCTATTCAAGGTGCTTCCGCCGCGTCGTGCGTTTCGTTCCCATTCCGTCTGGGTTTTGGCCTCGCCGCGCGTGAACCCCGAAGGGCTCTCGTCGGCGTCGGCTCGGCCCGGACCGCAGTCTGGGGATTTCGAGCCGACGCGTCACGCGCGCGCGCGCGAGGGAAAAGCCAGCGAAAGGTGTGCGTCATCGCGGCGGCGCGAAGGTAGGGATCTAAGCGATGGCGCACATTATCTCCTCCTGGGGCGCGTGGTCGGCGGTCGCTTCGTCCTTGCGCAGGTACACAACCTCGTGTCCCTTGAACACCACCGTGCCGCCTTGCTGCACCGAGTCCCGCGACTCTTTGGGCATGAGGGGCTTGTAATTCTTCATCGCCGCCTTGATGCCGTCCTGGCCGCGCTCCTTGATACGCTCGCCCGTGATCTTGGTGAAGAACAGACGGCGCACGCCCTCCACCACCTTCGGGTCGAAGAACATGCCCTCGGTGCCGTCCAGGTCGCCGTGCAGCTCCAGGGCTTTGTACGCGCTTCGCGTCGGATCCACGAAGAGGTTTTCCTCCGGAAACGGCAGGGACTCGCAGAACGTCTTGCCGGACTCGGGCGTTCCGACGCCGACCACCACAAGGAGCACGCCTTTGGGGTCGAGCTCGCGAGCCTTGAAGCTCGCCAACTCGCTGGCATGCTCCCAGCAGAACACTCATCCGAAGTGGCGCAGGAAGGTGACGACGACGGTCTGGTCTTCGTTCCAGAAGGGGACCGTCTTGGGTTCGCCGTTCACGTCGAAAAGTTGGACGCCCGCCATCGGGTTGGCGGTGGGCTCGGCGGTCACGGCGGGGGAGGCGGCGGCGCGGACAGGAGCCGCGGCGACACGGCGCGTGCCGATCGCGCGGCGGGAACCGCGAAGGCGCGCCGCGGGGACCGCGGCGGCGGTGGTGAGCGCGGACGCCATCGTGGTCGTCGCGCTGCGAAAAGTGCGAAGGCGAAGCGACGTACATTGCCCGAGGTCCGCCAAGTGTACGAACGCGACGGTGCGAACGCTCTCAGCCATTGATCGTGGATGAGCCACGTCGCGCGTCGAGAAAGAACGACGTCGACGGATTTTCTCGCTTTCAAGCCTGGGTCGAATTTGACCGACTTCCGGGCGTTTCCCCGGTCGATTCCGAGTTGATCGTCGATCCTTCACCCGCGACGCAAGCCCACCAGCCGCCAGTGGGAGTCGCGCGGAGCCAGCGATACACGAAGCGCCGCGATGTCGGCCCCCCATCGCAACAGCGATGAGTCTTCTTCCTCCGCTGATGCCGTCACCACGGTGGACGTCTCGGTTAAGGTGGCGGACACGGAGGCCGCGAAGAAGCCCGTGGGCGCCGCCGCCCTCGGCTTAATCTCGGACAAGGACTCCCTTCCCATCCGCTGGCACACCCCCAACCCGTTCGAGGCGATAACGTTCTGGCACGTCACGCCCCTGATTTCCCGCGGCCACGTCCGCCGTCTCGAGCCCGAGGACCTGTGCCGGCTCCCCGAGATGGAGTCCGAGCGCCTGGCGAACGCGTTCGACCGCGACTGGGCGGCGGAGCGCGCGAAGAATCCGGACAAGCCTTCGCTGGTGCGCGCGTGCCTGGTGGGCTCCCGGCCCACGTTCATCTTTACCGCGGTGCTATACCTGGTGGCGCAGGCCACGCTATTCAGCGGCCCGCTGCTGCTGCGGCGCATCGTGGAGGCCATCGAGTGCAACGAGGCGGGCGGCGAGAACTGCGCCAGCACCATGGACATGTACGTGTTTGCGCTCATCATGACGCTCGCTGGCGTGGTGCAGAACTTCTGCCAGGCGCAGCAGGACTTCTACATGCAGCGCCTGGGCGTGCGCGTGCGCAACCGCCTGATGTGCGCGCTGTACCGCAAGTGCTTGAAGCTCTCGCCGCAGGGGCTTCAGGAGGAGACCACCGGCAAGATCGTCACCTTGATGAGCAACGACGTGAACAAGCTGCAGGACCTGTTCCAGCTGCTGCACAACCTGTGGGGCGCGCCCATCTTCATCGTCGCGTCGTTCGTGATGCTGTACGACGTCATCCAGTGGTCTTCGTTCGTGGGTTTCGCGTGCATCCTCGTCGCCGCTCCCATGACGTTCCTGGTGGCGAAGACGCTGTTCCAGATCAGGAAGAAACTGCTGGTCTGCGCGGACGGCCGAATCAACATCTTGAGCGAGGTGATCAACGGCATGCGCGTTATCAAGTACTACGCCTGGGAGAGCGCCTTCGCGGCGCGCGTGCGCGAGATTCGAGACAAAGAGGTGAAGCTCATCTGGGCATCGCAGCGGGTCGGCGCGCTGTTCGGCGTCGCGCTGTTCTCCACCCCTGTCTTCATCGCCGTCTGCAGCCTCGGGTCGTACTCGCTCGCCGGGAAGACCCTCACCGCGTCCACCGCGTACACCGCGCTGGCGCTGTTCAACATGCTCCGCTTCCCGCTGATCCTGGTGCCCTTCCTGCTCACGACGCTGCTCAACGCGCTGAGCGCGGTGCAGCGCCTGGGCGCGTTCTTGCTGCAGGACGAGAGCCCAGCCGTGCCGCCGGACATGTCCGAGCCCGGCCGCATCGTCGTCCGCGACGCGACGTTCCGCTGGCCCGAGGCGCCGAAGAAGCCGGAGACGAAGGCGCCCCCCGCCAAGCGCGGCGCCAAGAAGCCGCGGGGCGTCCCCGTGAAGGGCGTGGACGACGTGGCCCCGGTCGACGCCGTCGCGGTCGCCGCCGAGGCGCCCGAGCAGCCCCCCTTCGAGCTGCAGAACATCGCGCTGGACCTCAAGCCGGGATCGCTGACCATGGTCATCGGCCGCGTCGGGTGCGGCAAGTCCACGTTCCTGAGCGCGCTGAACCGCTTCGTGCCCAACGTCGCCGGGGACTTCTCCGTCTCCGGCCGCGTGGCATACGTCGCGCAGCAAGCCTGGATCCTGAACAGCACCATCCGCGAGAACATTTTGTTCGGTACGCCCTACGATGCCGCGAAGTACGCGCGCTGCATCAAGGCGTCGCAGCTCCAGACGGACTTCGAGATCCTCCCGGGCGGCGACAGCACCATCATCGGCGAGCGCGGCGTGACGCTCTCCGGCGGGCAAAAGCAGCGCGTCGCCATCGCGCGCGCCGTGTACGCCGCCGCGGACGTGTACCTGATGGACGACCCCCTGAGCGCCGTGGACAACCACGTCGGCCACGCGCTGTTCGACCAGGTGCTGAGCCACGACGGCGTGCTGCGGAACGCCACGCGCGTGCTGGCCACGAACGCGCTGCAGTACCTCCCGAAGGCGGACCGCGTGGTGGTGATTGAGGACGGGCGCGTCGCCGAGATGGGCACGTACGACGAACTCATGAGCAAGGGCCTGAACTTCGCGTCTCTCATGGCCGCGCACGGCATCGAGAACGAGGACGAAGGCGAGCCCAAGGAGGGCAAGCGCGGGCCCTCCGTTGACCTCAAGCGCGGGCCCTCCATGGACGGCAAGCGCGCGCCCTCGGTGGACGGCAAGCCGGCGGCGCCGGCGCCGGCGCTGAAGAAGGGCGAGATGGGCGCTGAGGAGGAGCGCGCCGTGGGCAACGTCGGGAGCGCAGTGTACCTCGCTCTGTTCAACGCGACCGGCTCGAAGCTGACCATTCCCATCGTCGTGCTGCTGTTTGGCGTGGAGTACGGTTCGAAGGCGTTCCTGGACTTTTGGCTGAGCTGGTGGGCTGGCGACGAGTGGGGCTGGGAGAGCAACCAGTACCTCGGCGTGTACTTCGCCATCTTCCTGTTCAACGGGGTGGCCATCTTCTTCCGCTCGCTCATCATCTACTTCTTCCTGGTGCGCGCGGCGAACAACCTGCACAAGGGGCTGCTGAACCGCGTGATGAAGTTCCCCATGGCGTTTTTCGACACCACGCCGAGCGGGCGCGTGATCAACCGCTTCTCGCGGGACACGGAGACCATCGACATCGTGTTGCCCGGGATCATCATCCAGTTCCTGGGGTGCATCACGTCCATCGTCACGACGCTTGCCATCGTGTGCGCCGCCACCGGCTGGTTCACCGTCGCGCTCCCGCCCATCATGTTCGTGTACATCTCCGTGCAGAGGTTCTACATCCCCGCGTGCCGCGAGCTGCAGCGCATCGAGTCCATCTCGCGCTCGCCCATCTACAGCGGCCTCG
>MDSV01172106.1_pt1 | contig 19940 bp, 8 predicted proteins | sample 810851 | NCBI WGS metagenome assembly MDSV01 (sample SAMN05326640, study PRJNA326480) | marine metagenome | isolation source: seawater | place: Atlantic Ocean: North East | collected 2012 | reverse complement strand
TGGGCGTCCATCCCGTGCGCCGCGGCGGCTTCCGCCTTGCGCTCGTCCATCACCGTCTCGAACTGATAGGGGGTCACGCCCAGCTGCTCCGCCTGCGCCTTTATCATCTGCTTCCTCTGGTTCTCCGCCATCGCCTCCATCTCGGGCACGCTCATGCCCGCCTGCTCCGCCTGCTCCGCGATCATCTCCGCCTTCACCTCCGCCGCCTCCGCCAGAACCTCTGCCCGCGTGCCGTGCGTCTTCCACGCGTCGGGCCCGGGATTCGCGGGGTCCGCCGCGCGCCGCTCCGCCGCGCCGCCGGGCGCTTCATCTTCTCGCGCGCCGTCCCCGTCCCCCTTCGCGCCCGAGCCGCCCGAAAGCTCTCCTCCCGCCGCCGCTGCCTGCTCCTCGCGCATCGCCGCGAACTCCGCGCGGCGCGCCCGCATGACCCGCTGCGCCTCGCGCTCCTTGCGCGCCGCGCTCTCGCGGACGATCTCGTACTGCTCGACGGACAGACCGGCGGCGGCGGCGTCGCGGCGCGTCGACTCTGCCTCGGCGCGCGCCAGCTCCGCCTCCGAGACGCCCATCGCCGCCGCGCGCGCCGCCGTCTCCGCGCGCCGCGCGCGGGTCTCTTCCGCCTCCTGGGCCGCGACGGAGACGCCGCGCGCGTCCGCGCGCGCGCGCAGCTCCCGCGCGCGCGCGGCGGCCAGATTCTCGCGCACGCTCAGCAAAGTCTCGCCCTCGCCCGCCTCCGCGCCGCCGTGCGCGCGCGCGTGCGCGTGGCTGTGCCCCGCGGGCTCGGGCGCCGCCGCCTTCGGCTTCTCGCAGTCCGGCTTCTCGCAGTGGTCCCCGTCGCAGGGCGCGTCGCCGTGCGAGTGCGCGTGCGCCTGCTCGTGCCTCCGCTGCCGCTCGGCGGCGTCGGCGGCGCTGACGTGCATCTTGACAAATCTCTGCACCGTCGGCACGACGCGCCCGGCGCGGCCGCCTTCTTTGTGCAGCCAGGCGTAGGACCCGCGCGGCGGCTTCCTCGCCTCGCCGAGCACCACCGCGGCCCTCTGCGCGTCCCAGTCCACGCGCTCCTGATGTCCGCGCCAGAACTCCAGGCAGTTGTTCGCGACGCCGCGGTCGAAGGGGTTCGTGTACCCGGGGGGCTTTTTCGAGCTCGGCTCCGAGTCCGGAAGCGCCGCGTCGGCCATCTTTTCGCGCGCGCTCGCGAGCGCGGCGTCCTCGTCCGGCTCCTGCAGGTACTCGTACCTGTGCGCGTTCTCCATCTCGTTCACGGTGAGGTTCGCGGCGATCCCCGCGGTCATGCGCAGAGCCAGCACGAGGCAGTACGGAGTCGCCGCGCACTGGATCAGAAACAGCGTCATCGCCCAAGGGTCGCGCGTGAACCCCCCCAGGATCCACGGGCCGGGGAGCGCGGCGAGGTGCGTGTAGCTGCACCACAGGAAGATACTCTGCCCCAGCGCCATGTCCCACAGCGCGAACGCGAAGTGGCGCTGGTTGCGCACGCCGATGCACGTGCCCGCGATGGGGCAGTGGTGGTCCATGCGCGACACGCACCGGTTGCAGAAAGGGCAGTGCTTGCTCCGCAGCGCCCTCGCCGTGTGGCAGGTGCGGCAGTACCGCCCGCCCTCGCTCAACGCGTTGAGCGACGCCGCCTCCGCCAGCGCGCGCGCGGCGGGCGGCGCTTCTTTTCCGTCGCGGCGAGCGCCGTTCGCGTTCGTGAAACGCGTCGCCAGCTTCGCGGCCGCGCGGCTGACCCGTCGCATGTTCCCCGCCCACTGATCGCGCGTCTCGGGGTCGTTGGCGGTTGGCAGGAACCCCGGCCCGAGCGCGTACACGCGCGCGAACGCGTACTCGGTGGTGACAAACGCGACGCAGCCCAAAACGCAGACGCCGGGGTGCGTGGCCCACTTCTCCCGCGCCACGTAGACGAACAAAAATTGAACGCCGCAGAAGAGCATGAGCGCGTGCACGGTGGCGGCGCCGAACAGCGACTGCATGCCCTTGCGCGTGGTCGCCGGCGCCTGCTCGGCGTTTTTAGACAGCCCGTGGAAGAAGAACAGGGCGAAGAGGATGCTCGGGTACCACGCGTACCACGCGACGTGCGCCGCCGCGAGCGCCGCCGCGACGAAGAGCGCCGCGAAGGGCACCAGAATGTCCGCCTGCGGGCCGTACGCGTGCAGGTACATGCGCGCGGTGTACGCGTCCGCCATGTCCTCGTGCATCTGCAGCGCCACGAACTGCTCGCTCTCCCACTGGTCGGGTTCCGTCGGGAGCGGGTCGCACCCCGGCGTCCACCGCGCGCCGTGCTTGTGCTTTTCGATCTCGTCCCGCACCTCGGCGACGGCGGCGAGCTCGGCGCTCAGACGCTGGCGGTCGGCGCCGAGCGCGGCGATCTTGTCGTAGTTGGAGGTCATGATGAGCTCGTCGATGCCGCGCTTGCCGCGGTTGTTGCCGGTGGCGACGTCCAGGAACGCGCGCATCGCGCGCGGCTCGGCGATGAGCCGGCGCGCCGCGGAGGAGGAATCCAAAAACGCGCGCAGCTTGGGGAACTTCCGCGCCACCTCCGCGAACCGCGACGCGACGTCCGGCGAGGGCGGGGGGTCGGGCCTCGGCCCGAACGGCGAAGGTGCCTGCGGGGCGTGCTCCTTGCCCGAGTGTTCCGGTTCCGGGAGCCGCGAGAACGCCCACAGCGACCTCTGCTTGTGCCAAAGCGCATCCAGGTCGAGATCGCGCGCGATGTCGAGATCGGCCATCGCCGTGAGCTCCTCCACCGCCGTGACGGGCGGCTTGGACACCTGTTCGCGCGTCGAGTTTCCTTTGTGGTTCGATCCATCGTCAGAGCGCAAACCTGAGCCAGCGCCCGAAGCGCCGTCGATCTTGACGTCCACGAGAGTGGCGTCGTCCATGACGCTCGCGGTGCGATTCGCGCTGCCGTTCGCGCGATCGACGCCCGAGACGCGTTTCCGGTGCGTCGCGCTGGCGAGGCCGACGTGGCCGTCGCCCAGGCCCACGGCGGTCATCTCCGCGAGCGCGCGGGAACCGAAGCCGACGCGCGAATACCCCGAGCGTGAACTCCCGGACGCGCGGCGTGCTGTGCCCTCGAGGCGGGGGGGCGAGCCGCGCCAGAGATCGAGGATCCGAGTCGAGCGCGAAAAGTCACCAGTACACGCCTCTTCCAGTTGGCAGTTCAACATTTCTGACGACGACCTGCATGCAGGCCAAGTCGGATACCGAAACCCACCCGAGAAACACTCCGAAGAGCGCGCTCGTCTCGGGACCTAGCCCGCGCCCGTCGTCCCCCGAGAGGGACGCTTAATGCTCTTCGCGCGCGCGATCTGGACGTGCCGCTCGGGGGGTCGACCGCGGATCCCGGACCGGCCGCGCGGGAACGCCACGCCGAGTGCCGTCGCGCGTCGCGCGAGTCGGCAGATTCGCGTCCGCGGAAACGAGGCGGTCTCGCCATCCCCGCGTCTCCCGAACATGTCCGCGAACGCCCTCCACGCGCGGCGCGTCCCACGCGTCGCGGGAAACGGCGAGCCCGGCGGCTTCGACGGAGAAGACACGTCCACGCCCGCGACCGCGGTGCCTGCGGGTCTGGACTCGGCGTCGGCGCCCTCGCCGCCGCCGCCGCGACGTCGGTTCCTGGCGGTGCTCAACGAGAGCACCAAGTTTCTCGTGTCGGGCGCGGCGGCGGCGACGCTGGCGCTCCGGCCCGACGTCGCCGTGGTGTGGTGCCTGATCGGCTCCGTGGTCAACAGCGCGCTCGGCAAGGCGCTCAAGCGGCTTTTAAACGAAAAGCGACCGGAGGGGGCGGCGAAAGCCGACCCCGGCATGCCCTCCTCGCACGCGCTCTCGCTCGCGTACCTGTCCACGTACGCGGCGGCGGCGCTCGCGCTGCGCGGCGGCGGCGACGGAGGCAAAATTTTGCTGACTAAATTCGGAACGACGCTCCTCGAGCCGTGGCCCGTGCCGGCGTGGGCGGTCGCGCCCGGCTGCGCGGCGCTCGTTTCGATGGGCGTCTTCCTCACGTGGCTCAGGGTCGAGCTCGGGTACCACACCAAGCCGCAGGTGGGGGTGGGCTACGCGTTGGGCGCGGCGACGGCGTCGTTGTGGCTCGCCGTCGGCGAGCTTCTTGTCGTCCCGGCGGCGACGCGCGATGCAAACGTCGCGCGCGCGTTGTACGGCGCGTGCCTCGTGACGTCCGCGCTGTTCGCGAAGGTGGCCGTGCGGTGGGTAGACGAGATCCGGCTGGTGCGGAAAGGGGGGAAGGCGAAGGCGAGGTGAAGCGGCGCGGCGCCGGTAATAGCTTTAACGGCGTAATGTATCTATCCTTTTCGTCGGGTGTCGTCGTCCGACTTGCGTGGGTTTCCCATGCTCGTCATCAGCTCGATCTCTCCCGGTCCCCAGTCTGCCAGTGACGTGCCGACCTCGAACGACTTGGCCAAGGAAAGGCTGCGGCGTCGGCAGAGGGGACGCGCGAGGCGCGCGGGGTTCCGTGGCGGGGTCGGGTTCGGCGTGACCTGACCTCGCGCGCGATGGTCGCTTTCGATGTCGAGGTGGAGCTCCCCCTGGACGCCGCGGCGTACCTCCGGGAGAAGGACAGCGAGGCGTACAAGCAGTTCCACGCGGACGCGATGGGCACGCTGGAGCAGGAGTACCTCTCGAGCGAGATCGTGGACGGCGAGGCGGTCACCGTCACGCGCACCGTCCCGACCATAGACATCCCGTGGGCGCTGCGGCGGGCCATCATCGGCAACAGACGAGCCGAGTTCATCGACACCCGCCGCTGGACGCACGGCGCGCACCTGACCCCGCCCTTCTCGCAGCGCTTTCGCATCACCAACAACATCACCGACAGGTGCGTGGTGACCGGCGTCATAGTCATCGCCGACGCGCCCGGCAACCCCGGCGCGTGCTCGGTCCGCGCGCACGGCGAGGCGGTGGTCACGCTCAAGGGCCTGGGGCCTGCGGTGGAGAAGCTCGTGGTGAGCAACCTGCGCGCGTCCTACGACAGGCTCCCCCGCGTCGTGGAGGACTGGATGGCGCTGCGGCGCGCGGGGACGCGGGCGCCCGAGGAGGCTTCCGGCGTGGAGGTCCGGGGGACCTCGCCCGGCCGGCTCGGCCGGCGCGTTCGCCGCGACTCCGCGCGGCGCACGGGGGCGTTCGGGAGCGTCATCGACGTCAAAGACCTGGACCTGGAGGCGGGCGTGCCGGGTGGTGGCTCGGCGTACGAAGACGACGAGTTCAAGAGCCCCGAAGCGAAAAAAAAGGCTCGCGCCAAGGAACGCCGCGGAGGGTTCGTCTCGCGGGGGCGCTCGTTGCTCGAGGCGCTGGGAAGCGGCGGCACGCAGGCGCCGCCGCGCCATTCGCTGCGGCACCGACAGCCGACGACATCGCGCGGACGGCGCGGACGACGGCCTTCGAAGGTCCGCACCGCGCGGGGGTCGCGGCGCGGTGCGTTTCTGTTTCTGGTCTTCGCGGCGTGTCTGGTCTGCGTCTTCTACGCGCGGCGGCTCTTTTCCGGCGCGCCGTTCGCGGAGCCCGGGTTCACGCGCGTGGTCACGCCACGGCAGGAGGCGGCGATGGAGGCCGCGGAGGACGCCGAGGCGTCCGTCCTCGACGCCGTCGAGCACATGGCGCACGACATCGAGCGCTCGCGGGGGGACGCGCTCGCGGCGGCGGCGGCGGCGGAACGCGCCGCGCGACTGAAACGCCTTCGCGCCGCCGGCGGGACCGACGCCAGGCCATCGCTCCTCGAGGGCGCGGCGTGCGTGGACGCGCGCGAGGAGGAGTGCGCGCAGTGGGCGTGCGCGGGTGAGTGCGACGCGAACCCAGGGTTCATGACCGCGGAGTGCGCGTGCGCGTGCGCGGCGGCGGCGAGGGACGTCGCCGCCGCCGCGAGGCGGCGCGCCGCGTCGCCGCTCGAGAAAGCCGCCGCCCCAGCCGCGTTCGCGTTCGCGGTCTCGTGGCGCGTCGACGGAGCGGAAGACGGAACGGAGCGATCGCGCGGTGATGACGAGAAATCGTTTACTCGCGACGGCGACGTGCGCCGCGCTCGCGTTCGCGTGCGTCTGCACGACGCCGCGGAGGCGCCGCGAACGGTGGCGGCGCTGCGCGGCGCGCTAGACGGCGGCCGGTGCGCGTCGGGCTCGTTCTGCGGCGCTCGCGGCGCGTGTCACTTCCACCGCGCCGAGCGAGGGTTCGGGCTGGTGCAGGGGATATTACCGGGCCTCGGCGCGGCGGGTGGGGTGTTCGGGGAGCCGAGACTCGAGGGCACCGCCTCCTGGTCGCGCGGGACGGTGGGGTATATTCCGGGCGGCGATAACGTGCTCGTGGCGACCAAGCCGCACCCGGAGTGGGACGCCGGTTTCGTCGCGTTCGGGGAGGTGTTCGAGGAGGACATGGCCGTCATCGACGCGCTCGCGTCTTCGCCCACGGAGCCGTTCGTGCACCCGGAGTACAAGACGGTCATGGCCATGATGAAGCGAAAAGCGCCGTTCGCGCTGGAGCCCGCGTAGCGCCTTCGGGGCGCGCGCGAGACGCTCACGAAAGACGACGACGTTTTTTTTGTGTAAAAACAAAGGACGCGTTTTCGGACGACAATGGACTTTCGCGGACGTCCGATCGTGGCGTTCGAGGTCGCACGCCTCGCGGCGCGCCTCACAACGACACGCGCCTCGGTCTCGCTCTGTCGTCCGCCGCCGCGCGCACCGTGCCTGTCGATGGCCACCTTCGCCTGCGCCGCGCACGTGGGCGGTGCTTTCGCGGCGCGCCGTTCGAGGGTCAGTTCTCGGAAACCCCGAAAGGAAACAAAACTTGTGCGCGCGGCAGACCTAGACGCGGACGCCACGCCCGAAGACAGCGGCGACGAGGAGTTCGCGCGCGTGCGTCAGATCAAGTCCGAGCGCAGGCGCGCGTGGGCGGTGCGCAAGACGCGCGTCGACGAGGCGGACGAAGACTCGGCCGTGATCGCCGTCGAGACCACCTCCTCGGAAGTTGACCTCGAACCCGAACTCTCGGACGTCCTTCACGGCCCGGGCACGAATTCAAGCCGCGACCGCTTGTTATCGTCCGTCAACCGCAACCTCGCGCTGGAGATGGTGCGGGTCACGGAATCCGCCGCCGTCGCCGCCGCGCGCTGGCTGGGGAAAGGCGACAAGATCGCCGCGGACGCCGCCGCGGTCCGCGCGATGCGCGCGAAGCTCAAGGAGGTTGACTTCGAGGGCGTCGTCGTCGTCGGCGAGGGTGCCAAGGACCAGGCGCCGATGCTTTTCCCCGGCGAGCGCGTGGGCAGCGGCGCGGGCCCGCGCGCGGACGTCGCCGTGGACCCTCTGGATGGCACGTCCTTGATCGCGGGCGGAAAGGACGGCGCGATCGCGGTGATCGCAATCGCCGAGCGCGGCGCCATGTTCGACCCCGGGCCGGTGTGCTTCTACGTCGACAAGATCGCCGTGGGGCCGGAATGCGCGGGCGGCGTCGTGAACCTCGCGCGGTCCCCGACGGTGAACGTGCACGCCATCGCCAAGGCGAAGCGCAAGGCGGTCGCGGACGTGACGTGCGCCGTTCTCGACCGCGACCGGCACGCGGGGCTCGTCGAGGAGCTGCGACTGGCCGGCGCCAGGATCAAGCTCATCGCCGACGGGGACGTCGAGGCGGCGCTGGCGACATGCGACCCGGATTCGGGCGTCGACGCGCTCTTCGGCGTCGGCGGCGCCGCGGAGGGCGTGGTCGCAGCCGCCGCGCTGCGGTGCGCAGGTGGCGAGATCCAGGCGCAGCTCTGGCCCCGGGATGCCGCGGACGCGGCGGCGATGCGCGCCGCCGGCTGCGACCTCACGCGCGTGTTAAGAACGGAGGACCTGTGCGGGGGCGGCGCGGTTTTGTTCGCCGCCACGGGCGTCTCCGACGGCCGCGCGCTCGAGGGCGTCCGTTTCCGCTCCGGCGGCGCGCGGAGCAGCTCGCTCGTCATGCGTTACCCGAGCCGCACGGTGCGCCGCATCGAGACGAGGCACACCTGGCTCGACGAGGACCGGCCGATCGTCGCGAGCTCGCTGGACGAAGACGAGTACGAGCGCGTCTACGACGCGAGGTGAGGACGTTTCGCGTTCGCGCGCGAAACGGCGAGAGACGGAAGGACGAGCTTCGACGTTCAGACGAGAGACGCGAGGCGCCGCGCGAGGCGCGAAGCGCGACGAAAAGAACGCCGAAAGCAGTCGCACCGATTTCAAGTCCCACGGAAAGGCGCTCTTTCCGAACGACGATCGGACCCTACCTAAGCCGGCTTCCCCTCCGGAAACGTTTTCCAAAGCCGAATCGTCCCGTCCTCGCTCCCCGAGGCGTAGCTCATCCCGTCCGGGGCGAAGCGCACCGAGTGCACCGGCCCGTGGTGCCCCTTCCCGACGTCCACCTCGTTTCCGGTGGCCATGTCGTGCACGTGCGTCCACATGTCCGCGCCACCCGCCACGAAGCGGTTCTGCGGCACGCACACCGACGCGCTCTCCGCTTCGTACGGCAGCGTCCACTTCTTCACCGGCGTGAACGTCATGGCGTCGAAAAACGTGACGTTCTTCCCATCCGCGGTGGTGATGTAGCGCCCGTTCTCGGTGATCTCGATGGACGTCACGGGCGTGTCCGTCGCCAGCGTCGTGACCACCACGTTTGTGCGCACGTCCCAGACGCGGATGCCGCTGTCGTCCGCGCACGACGACATGATCAACGAGTCATCCGCCGTGAACTGCGCCGCGCGAATCTGCGAGGGCGAGCCCTCCATCGCGTACGGCGCCGCCTCGATGTTCCCCAAGTCGTAGATGCGCAACAGCTTCTCCGACCCGCCCGTGAGCAGCTTTTGGCAGTCTTTCGAGAAGCACACCGACTTAACGATGTGCTTGTGCTCGAACTTAAACAGCTCGTCGCCGGTGATGGCGTTCCACAGCCGCGCCGAGAAATCGGCGCTCGCCGTCGCCGCGTGCGTCGCCGGCGCGTTCAGGGTCGCGCCCCACACGCACCCCTTGTGCCCCTCGAACGTGCCGATCCAGTCACCCGTCTCGCCGTTGCGGATCATGGGTTGGCCGTCTGCGAACGACGACGGATGGCGCGCGGTGGCGAACGACGAACAGAGGGGGGCGTCGGTGAGCCAAGAGAGACGACGGAGTGACGAAAGCGCGACGACTGATGAGAGAAAAAATCGAGCCGTCGCCGAACGCGCGAAGAAACGCGAAACCGTCCCGCCGGCCTCGACGCGCGCCGATCGACGCGCGTCGTCCGGCCGTGTCTTCGCGCGCCGCTGGGTGCGTCTCGGGGGTGGATCCGCGCGACAGCCCGAGCGGTGGGTTCGCACCTTTGGACGAGGAGATCAGGAACACCCCATCCTCGGTGACGTTGGAGTACTCGAGGTGGTTGATGGGGCGGGAGTGGCCGTGGCACACCAGCGGCGCGTTGGCGGGGGCTTGCATGGCCATCGCGCAACCGGCGCCGGAGGTGTGCGGGCGCGAGATCGATGGAAAACCACTGGGGTGCCCTCACGATCGGGATCGGAAAGGTTGGCGAAGGAGGCGAGCCGGGCGCCTGCACGCGGGCGTGAGCGCTGTCACGGGGAACGTGAGCCCCGAACGAACGTCGCACGAGGGTGCGTCGCGTGACGCGCGCGCTCGAGTGACCCAGCACGATCTGGTGGTGTCTCGCTTTTTCGCCGCCGTCGTCACGGGGCAGGTCGTACGGATTCTCTCCCGCCATCGCGCGGCCCGATCGCGCAGCTCTGTAAAAGACGTTTTTCTCGCATGCGCGTGTTGGCGAAAAACGCGTTTCACGATACCAGACCCCAGACGAGCTCGCTCCTCGCTCGCTCCTCGCTAGCTCCTCGCGAGCTCCTGCTCCGCGCGCTCCACCTCCGCCGCGCACTTCTCGAGCTCCTCGAGCACCCCCGCCATTTCCTCTCCCCACTCCTGCGCCTCGAACGCCTTGATCACCCCGCGCAGGTGCATGCGCGCCTGGGAGACTCCGCGGCGCGCCTCCTCGGCGGAGAGCGTCTCCCCGGCGTCGTCGCCGCCGGCGTCGTCGCCGCCGCGCCGCTCTGCGTTCCGCAGAATGCCCCCGCACATCTCCAGGGAGGCGTCCGCGTAGTCCACGAACGCGGCTTTGTCTTTTCGCCAGCCGCTCCCGTCCAGCGCGCGCACGCGCTTCAGTCTCGCCTCGGCGGCGACGGTCGTTTCGCCGCGCGCCTCGCGGAACTCCGCCGCCAGCCGCCACACGTCGGCGGTTTCCGTCACCGGTCGCGCGCCCGCCGAGCCGCTGCCCAGCGCGCGTCTGAAGACGTCCTCCACGCTCGCCTCGAGCCGAACCACCTCCCGCGCCATGACCTGCGTCGCGATGGCCTCCGCATCTGCCGCGGCGTCGTCACCGGCGCCCCCACCGGAGACTTCCGCGGCGAACGAGTCATCCTCGCTCTCGTCGGAGAAGAAGGCGTCGAGCATGTCGGCGGCGGCGTCGCCGGCGTCGCCGCCAGCTTCGCCTCCGACGCCGTCCCAGGTCTCTTCATCCCCCTCCTCCTCGTCCTCGTCCTCGTCCACCTCGGCAACGTTCCCGAGCGACGCCGCGCGCCGCGCCTCTTTCTTTGCCGTCTCGGCGTCGCGCCTCTCCTCGACGCCCAGCCAGGTGGCGACGCCGCGGCGCGCCTCCAGGCACCGCTCGACGAGCGTGGAGAGCGTCGCCAAATGCAGCTGCGCGCCGTCGGTGAGCTCCATCACCCGGACGAGCGCGCGCGCGCTCTGCTGGAAGTGCCCCACCTTGGCGCTCACCATCGCGAGATTATCCCAGGTCTGCCAGTTGTTCCGGATCTGCTTCGTGGCTTCCCGCAGCGCGACGTGCGCGGCGTCGAAGCGGCCGCGCCGGATGTTGAGCGCGGCGACGTTGTTCCACGCCTGGCCGTTTTCCGCATCCGCCTGCGTGCACTGCACGAAGGCGCTCAACGCTTCGTCTTCGCGCTGCGCTTTCAACAGCGCGTACCCGCAGCTGAACCATCCCTCAGGAAACAAGGGGTTCAGGCGCATGGCGTCCGACCAAAAGCGCGCGGCTCGAGGCCAGTCTTCCCTCGCCGCGGCGCCGCGCGCCAGCGAACGACACGCGCGCGCGCTGCGCCCGCCGGAAACCTCCAGCGCTTTTTCGTACTTGCTCTCGTCGTCCAGCGCGTCCCCGAGCGCGCACCACAGCTTCGCGTCGTTCGGGTCCTCCGCCAGACGCCGGCGCACGACGTCCGCGGCGGCCTGTTTCTTCCCGAGCAAGCCGAGGCAGACCACCAGCGCGTCCCACAGCTCGATCTCCTCGAACAGCTCCAGCGCCGGGCCCACCATGCCGAGCGCGATGAGGCAGTCGCCCAGCTCCTTGCGCAACTTGGACGAGGGAGGGAACCACGTCGAGTGCGCGAACCGCTGGCGCGCGCTCGCGCTCGGGACCGGGGCGTCCAATCCGCGAACGAGGTCCTCCAACACGAGCAGGGCTCGCTCGCGCGTCCTCGCGCGCTCGCGCTCGTGCCTGGACATCAGCACCGCCGCCGCTGCGCGCAGGATTGGCCGCGACCGGGTCTGCGTCGAGACGAGCTCGTGGTACGGAGCCACCGACCACGAGCGCGCGCCGTCGTCCGCCTGGGACTTGCGAACGGTCACCGCCGAGGCCAGGATCAGCGCCTGCGCCGCCGCGGGCAGAGAAGCGGGGGACCGTTCGGTTTTGATTTCGGTTTCCCCGTCCACCACCAGCCTCGGCGTCGTGAGGACCTGCGAGCCATCCGTCGACAAGCCCTGTAGCTCGACGGCAATTCGCGCCATGGCGGCGGACGAAGGCGCGGGCGTCGCGGACGAGTCGCGCGCCGCGTCCGCGTCGTCCGCGTCGTCCGCGTCGTCCTCGCTGGCGGCGCCGGCGTCGGTGTCGCCGCCGCTTCCGCCGGAAACCACCGGCAGGCCGGCGCAAGACGCCTCGAGCACCATCTGCGCCTTGGCGTCCGTCTGGTGCACGGTGCGGAAGCCCATCTTCCCGACGAGCTCGAGCTCGACGCCGAGCGCGCCGCGCGCGCGCTCGAGCAGCGCGTCGGCGCTGTCGACGTGGCCGTACTCGTGCTCCATGAGCGCCGCCTCCAGCAGGCACATGGACGCCAGCAGACGCTGCGAGGCGCACTCGGAAGTGTTGTTCGTGGGACCTTCCGCGGCGGGTTTCACGAACCCGCGCGCGGCGCCGAAGGCGCGCGCGGGCTTGTTCTCCGGCGCAAACGCCGCCAGCGCAGCCGCCGCCGAGCCGAGCGCGCGCCGGCGCAGCGTGGGCGACCGCCCGCTCAGCAAACGCTGGTGCGCGAGCACGGCGCGCGCGGACCACCACGCGCGCGAAGGCGGTGTGGCCGTCTCGGAATCCGCCGCGGAAAAAGTCCCATCGCGCGACGTCGCAGAGACGTCGAGCGGCTCCGACCACAGGCGCACGCGCCCGGCGCCGGCGCCGGCGGCCCAGCGGGCTTCGCGCGCGGCGGCAGCGCGGGCGTCCGCCAGCGTGGCGCCCGTGACGTTCTCGCCGACCAGCGCCTCCGCGTGGCGCGTGCCGCGCTCGACCAGCAGCGCGCTCGCCAGTAGCAGGTACTGCGGCAGGCGGCACTTCCCGACCAGGTCCTCGCCGTCCACTGCCAAACCCGCGAGCGCGTGTCGGTTCCACGCGTCGGCGGCGGAGGCGGCATCCGGCGCCGGCGCCGGCGCCGCCGGACACGCCGGCGCGTTCGGGAGGTCGGGTCCCGTGACGTTCACCTGGTGGAACGCGTTGAGCGCCGCGACGCCCACGGCGAGCACGAGGAGCTCGTGCGCGGCGGGTTCGACGCCCCCCCGCGCTGAGGCAGCCGCGGAGGCGGCGGCGACGTTTGATGCGATCGAGGCGTAGAAGTCGGCGGCGGCGGCGGCATCGGACGCGTCCGCCGACGCCGGCGCCGCGCCCGCCTGGCCGCTAGGCCCGAGGAGGAGCGCACATGCCTGCGGACACCTCAGCGCGGCGAGGTACTCGCCTCGGCGCACGAGCGCCACCACCTCGGCCGCCGCGCGAGCGCCGGGCCCGGCTTTTTCGGGCACCGCCGAGGGCGCGATGGGAGCCGCCGACCCCGCCGGTCTCGACATCGAGGACAGGAGCAGATCGCGCTCGAGCGCCACCACCACGGCGGCGGGCGAGAGCTCCGCAGGCACGGAATCTTTGACCCATGAGTTCATCGTGACCTTGCGACCTCGTGACTCGTTTCTCGTTACCCGACGCGCCCCGAGGCGCGCGCGAATGTGCCGAGCGGCGACGCCGCCAAGGCTCTCGGGACCGCCGACGCCGGTTCTCGTCGCGGCCGAGCGCGATTTCGCGGGCGCGGCTTTGGCAGGTGTCACGTCGAGTCTTTTCCGGCTGCGCGTCGCGCGATCGGGTCACTGTGCCGCGGCGCGCGGTCGTCGTTCGTCCCGCGCCCGAGCCGGCCGCGATGGACGAGATCCTCGCCCTGCAGGCCGCGCTGGCGACCGCGCAAGACGCGAAGAGCTCGATCCGCCTCAGCGAGCGGAACATCGTCGAGCTGGTGAACAAGCTGAAATCCTTGGATCTGCTGGACGCGACCCTGCTGTACACCCTGAACGGCAAGGAGTACCTCACGGAGGCGAGGCTCGATGCCGAGATCAAGCGCGAGGTGAAGCGCAGCGGCGGACGTATCTCCGTGACCGACCTGCAACCGGCGCTGAATGTGGACGTCGTGCACTGCGAGCGCCGCGCCAGGGCGTTGGCGGCCGAAGCCTCGAACGGCGTCTCGCTCGTGGAGGGCGAGCTCATCACGCCGGCGTACTTCGACGCTGTCGCGGCCGAGACGGACGAGGAGCTCCGTGAGGCGGGCGTCATCGCGGTGGGCGAGCTCGCCAGGAGACACGGTCTGTCCGCGAGCCTGCTGACGAAGGCGCTGCGCGAGCGCGTCGAGGCGGGCGCCGTGGACGGCCGGCTCGAGGGCGGGTCCATCTACACTCCGGGCTACGTCCGGAGGCTGCGCGCGCAGCTGCGGGGCGCGATGCGCGCGGCGCTCGTGCCCACCACGCGCGACGCGCTGGTGGCCAACGCGCTGCGGCAGGAGGACAGGCACGGCGTCGCCGATGCCGCGCTCACGGGCGCCGTGCTGGGGGACCTCGCGAAAGGGACGGCGAGTGCCTCCGCCGGATCCGGCGGCGCGAAGTTCGCGGGTGGGAAAAAAAAGGATTCGGCGAAGAAGGAGGAGGAGGCGCGTCGCGCCGTCGCCGCGGACGGCGCGCTCCGCGGCGGCGCTTGGCACCCCGCCGTGTACTCGCGCGCGCAGGCGGCCGCGGTGGGTGAGGTGTACGCGCGCGCTGGCGTGGTCACCGTGGAGCAAGCCAAGCGCATGGGCGTGGACGACCCGCGCTCGTACTTCGAGGCGACGGGCGCGTCGAATCGCGCCATCGCGCTCGGCGAGTCGTTCGTCTCCCCGAGCGTCGTCGAGCAGTTGGACGCCGCCGTGCGCGACGCGCTCGCCGAGAACGGCGGGTGGTGCGAGTGCCGCGCGCTCGTGCCGCCGGACTTGCCGCCCGCGGATGCGCCGCTCCTACTCGCCGCGACCGCTGCTGTCAGCGACGCGGGCGACGGTGGCGGCTCGGCGGGAAACCGCGGGAAGGCGGAGACGTCGGCGGATGGAGGAAAGTCGACGGGGAAAAAGAGGGAGAAGCGCGCGCGAGCGACCGCGTCGCCGAACGACGACGCGTCCGCGACGGACGACGGACCGACGCTCGCCGCCGTCGCGCGCGCGGTGCGCTCTTCGCCGAGCGACGAGAAAAGCGCGCTCGTGGCCTGCGCGACGCCCGCATTTCTCGACCGCGCGCGCGCGCTCGCGCGCGAGCTGGGCGCCGAGCGCGGGCGCGAGGAGGGTACGCGGAGGCAACTGGCCAAACAAAATTACGCGGGCGCCGCCGCCGGCGCTGTTGGGACAGTCGCGCGCGCTCCGGAGACGCAGGGGGCGAAATCGGCGGCGAAAGCTTCGCCGCCGCTTTCGCACGACTCCGGCGCCGACCCCGACGCGTCCGCGTTCGTCCTTCGCGACAGCGACCTGGACTCGGACGACGACGCGCCGTCGTCGCGGCGCGGGAAGGGCCGAAAGGGCAAGGGCAAGACCGAGAAGGGCGGCGGCGTCCCTTCCGCCGGCGAAAAGGAAAAAAGAAGAGCCGCTAAAAAAAAAAAGAAGGATGCGATTTCGTCCGAACGCGCGCCCGTCGCCGGAGCCGACCCGGACGACGGCGCGCCGACGATGGCCGAGGTGGCGCGCGCGTGCGTCGGTGCGATCGCGCCCGGCGCTTCCGAAGCGTTCCAGGACGCCGTCGCGCGCGGCGAAGACGCGCACGCCGTCGCCCTGCGCGCGTTCCGCGAGACGGTCGAACGCGTCGTCGCCGAAGGGAACGCGGCGCGCCGGCGGGAACGCGGCGCCGCGCGTTTGGCGGCGGCGGATTTCTTCGAGGCGTCGTTCCCGTCGGCGCGCGCGTTCGCGCGCGGCGCGGCGCTTCTCGCGGACGACGCCGCCGCGCAGACGCACTGCTGCGTGACGCGCGTCGTGCCCTGCGTGGACATGTTCCTGGTCTCGCGCGCGGACGCGGAGGACGAGGCGCTCGAAGGCGTCTTGGAGCGGAGCTTCGCGACGGCGGCGCGAGGGTCTCATTCGCCGGCGGAAAAGCCCTTCGCGTTTTCGAAGAGCGCGCGCGAGCGCGCGGCGGCTGGTTTCCCCGCCGAGGCGCGCGCCGCGGCGGAGGCGCTGGCTGCCGCGGCGTCGGCGGCGCGGGAACCGCTCGCCATCATCGCCGCGCTCGAGGCGCTGGCGGAGGCGAGCTCGGGGGGGAAGAAGCCGCGCGGCGCCGACCGCAAGACGGAGCGGACGGAGACGCGCGCGCACAGGACGACGCTCGAGGCGACGTTGGCGAGCGCCGTCGAGGAGGGCGACGCGTCGCGCGCGTTCGCCGCCGCCGCGCCCCTCGCGCTCGTCGTCGCGACCGGGCGCGCGGTGACGCTCACCGGCCGCTCGTTCGGGAGCGCGCTCGCCGCGTTCCGCGAGGGCGGGTGCGCTTACGGCGCCCTCCGCGACGAGGACGTCGCGTTCCTCGAGGCGTTCCACGAGGACCTCGTCGCGCGTCTGCGCGCGGAGACGGAAAGCGAATCGGGGGACGAGACGAGCGTCGACGCGCTCGCGCCGCGCCTTCCGGAGCTCGCGCGCGTCGTCGCCGCCTGCGGGAAGGCACGGGGGGGGGAGGGGGGGGGAGAGGATGACCCGTGATGCGACAAACGATGCCACAATCGCGACGTGACGGATGGGTTCTTTTCGTCGTTTCGTTTCGCGAGCGCGCGCGCGACGCGAACCTTTCGCGTCGCGCCGAAAGTGACATTTTTTGCAGATGATTCACTTCAACAACTCGACTCGGCGAGGCGTCTCCGGGGCAGTCGTTCGCGCACCTGCCGCCGAGCGGCGAGGAAGCGCGTCGATGACGACTCGATATCGGCGTCGTGACATGGGCGCGGCGCGTCCGTCGCTGCTCGCGGTGGCGCTCCTGGCGTCCGCCGCGACCGCGCGCGCGACGGGCGACGTTTGGGCGTTCGTGGGTTCGGGCGGGAATCGCCACGCGCACGGGCGCGCGCGCGCTTTGGCGCAGACGTGTCCCAGCGGCAGCGCGTACGACACGACTCTGGCGGCATGCGCGGTGATGTGCGACGGCGGGTACGTCCGCGACGACACCGCGAACACCACCATCGACGCCACGACCGTCCTCGGCCGGTGCGAACCCTGCCCGCCCGGATCGGCGCGTGAACCCGGAACAGCCGACGCGTGCATCGCCTGCCCCGTCGGCACGTCCAACTCGCGCAGCGGGCAGATCGCGTGCGTGCCGTGCTCGTACCAGGGCAGCACGAAGTACGCAAACGCCACGGGTGCGGTGACGTGCCTCGAGTGTCCCGCGGCCACCGCGCAGCGCGTCGGCGACGAGAGGGACGCGCAGGGCGCCACCCTGCTCTCCGGCTTGTCGTTGGACCAGTGCGTGTGCGAGTCGGGCACGTACGACCCAGTCGCGAACCGCACCGGGGCGCCGTGCGAGGCGTGCCCGAAGGGCGCGGTCTGCGCGGGGGACACGCGTCGCCCCACCAGCAAGCCTCTGTACTACGGGTGCCCCCCGCCGCACGACGACTTCTTCCTGCGGTGCCACAGGATGATCAACAACCAGTCGCCGTGCCTGGGCGAGAACCGATGCATGGAGGGCTTCGAGAAGCAGAGCTGTTCGCGGTGCGCGTCCGGTTTCTACCGGTTCCAGAGGAACTGCGTGGCGTGTCCTCCGCGCGGCGCCGGTTCGCTGATCGCGGCTTACATGTTCCTGCTCGTGGCGTTCTACGTCGTGAAGAAGCTTTCCACCATCGTGCTTCCCAGCATGTACATCATCCTGACCTACATCCAGTGCCTGTCCATCGTCGGTAACCGGCAAGGCTGGGGCACGGAGAGGACCAAGACGTTTTTAAAGAGCGCGGAGATCGTGAACTTCCCGCTGGACCTGTTCATCCCGTCGTGCGCGGCGGAGATGCCGTTCGTGCACAAAGCCGCGTTCTTCACGGTGACACCCATCTTCTACGTCCTGGTGGACGTGGTGCTGGTTGAGAACTTCGTCAAATACGCCTGGCCGCGGCTGGCGGACGCCCTCGCGTTTTGCCTCGTGGGCCTCATCCGGGTGAAGTACGTGTTCGGCGCCGAGGACGGGAGAAAGGCGATGAGCGCGGAGGACGAGGCCGCGGGCGCGCGCGGGCGGCTGCGGCACGAGATACGGTCGAGCCGGTTTTTGGGGGGGGTCGTGCAGGCGTGGTACCTGGCGTCGCCCGTGGAGGCGGAGGAGGCGATCGACAAGACGTTCGGCTCGCGGAGCTCGCTCGCCAAGCGGACGATGCTGTGGGCGGGGAAGAGAGCCGGCAAGAGCGTGCAGAAGCGCCGCGACAGGGGCTCAGACGTTCGTGTGAACGGCACTGACGAGCGTGTCTCAGACGACGCGTCTCAGCCGAGTGTCTCAACCGATGCGTTTCAAAACACCGCCTCATCAGACGCGCCCCTGACGTTCGCGCAGAAGTGCGCGAAGCATTTCTTCGAGGACATGCGTCTGATGTACGTCGCGACGACGAGCGCGCTGCTCAAGACGCTGCGGTGCACGCCGGTGGGCGACCGCGACCTGTCCACGTTCTGGCTGTCCAGCGCCTGGTTCGGAACTGGCTCGAAATCGGTGCTCTCCGCGGACCCGGCGCAGACGTGCTGGGAAGGCGAGCACGCCAAGCTCGTGCCGTACTTTGTGCTCATGCTCATCCTGTACGGCGTCGGGTACCCGGTGGCAACGCTGTTGGTGTTGACAAACTGTAAAAACCCGGAGAAACGCCGGGGATGGCACCCGAAGGTGTACGGCCGGCTCTACCGCCGGTTCGAGCCGCAGTATTACTACTGGGAGGTGGTGTACCTGGTGCGCCGTCTGTGTTTGGTTTCTTTCCGCACGCTCATGAACGACCGCCGCGCGGAGGTGTACGCCGCGCGGACCATGCAGGGGTGGCAAGCGCTGTGCTTCGTCGTCACGCTGTGCGCGGCACTGCTGGCGCAGTTTTACGCGCACCCGTTCAAACTCGAGCACATGGACCTGTTGGACGCCACGCTGCTGTGCTGCCTGTTCTTGGTGGTGTGGATATCCATGGCGTTCGAGGTGGCGCTCAAAGACACGCAAGAGGTGGCGGTGCTGGAGTTCCTGGTGTTCGTGGTGGTGGCGATTTCCGTGCTGGTCAGCGCGTACGCGCTGCTTCTCGACGCGTACCACTCGTACACCAAACACGGCCGGCAGCCGCCGAGATGGATCGTGTGGGTGGTCTTCACGTGCACGCCCCCGCCCGTGCTCGTGGGGCTGGGGCTCGCGTCCAAGAGCACGGCCGCGCAGATCGAGCGGCTCGCGGGCGAGATCGACCGCGAGAAGGCGCGCGGCGGCGACGCGGGCGCCGAGGCGGCGGCGGGGGACGGCGGTGAGAGCGGGGGCGCGAGCGTCCGTCGGAAAAGCGCGCGCCGCGTGGTGGGGATGGAGCGGAAGCTGGAGCGGCTCAAGAAGAGACTCTCGGAAGACGGGGACACGGACGATGAGGATGCGACGCCGCGGAATAGCGCGTGACACCCTTCGCGGGGCTTTAGTCTCTCGCGCGCCAGAGCGGTAGGTAGTCTATTAACTTCTCGTCGGTACTTTTCGATCAGTGTCGTCAACGTAGACTAACTTCATTGACTGCGCCTTTGACGGAAATATCTCGAGCGTCTCGTCTTTCGCGTCGTCGCCGACGAGCGCGCTTTTCTCTTGCCCGAGAAGCGACCGGCCGTTCACTCGAGGACGCGCGCCGTCGGAGACGTGACGTTACCCCAGACTCGACAAACGCGAACGGGCACCATGAAGGTGGCGTTCAAGACACTGTGCGTGCCCGATGCCGTCGCGCGCGACCCGCGACCGCGATCCCGAGCCCACCCGGCCACCCGACGCGTCGGCGCCAGATCTTTTCCCTCTTTTTTCGCGCCCCGCGAGGGTTCGACCGATTCGTCCACGACGAGGCTGTGGCGGTCTGCGGATCGTCGCCGCGCTCCCGTGCGTTTCGGGTTTCGCGTTTTCCCGACGTACTGACCGCGACCGACCGCCGACTTTTTCCCCAGCACGAACGCCAAGTTCGAGGTGGAGCTCGACCCGGCGCTCAAGATCGCGGACGTCAAGGCGAAGGTGGCGGAGACGCAGAGCCAAGCCGTCGAGACGATGGTCCTCGTGCACAAGGGGAAGGTGCTGACCGACGACGCCACGCTGGCGGACGCTGGCGTCACCGAGGCGTCATTCATCGTCGTCATGCAGCAGAAACCCAAGGCCGCACCCAAGCCTTCCCCCGCTCCCGCTCCCGCGCCG
>MDSV01042843.1_pt1 | contig 19940 bp, 2 predicted proteins | sample 810851 | NCBI WGS metagenome assembly MDSV01 (sample SAMN05326640, study PRJNA326480) | marine metagenome | isolation source: seawater | place: Atlantic Ocean: North East | collected 2012 | reverse complement strand
CCAAGCAAGTTACTGTAAACCCTGACGGAGAGATAACCATACTAAATGGAACTCAAAATCAAACATTGTGTGAGGATTCTGCGATAACTCCAATTGAGTTTTCACTAGCGGGTGGTTCAACGTCTTCAAGCATTGCATGGGATGTTACTCCTACAGGCCTATCATATGATACAGCTACCAATGTGCTCTCTGGTACACCAACTGGAGTGACAAATCAAACAGCCTATACTTACACTATTACAACAGCTGGGAGTGGGTGTGATGTAGCAACAATTTCTGGCACGATTAACGTAAATCCACTTGATGAGTTAATTACCACTGACAATACAGCACAAGTAGTTTGTGAGGGCGTTGCAATTACACCAATTGTATATAACCTTACAGGTGGTGCCACAGGAGCTACGCTGACTTGGGATCAAACACCTGCTGGTATAAATCCAATTGCAATTGCAGGTGGAAATGCGACAATTTCAGGGACCCCAACAGCTAATATTACTACGCCCACAACATACACATATACACTAATTAGCACTGGTGGAAGTTGTCCAGACACAAAAACTGGAACTATTACGGTTAACCCAGATGGAGAAATAACATTATCAAATGGGACTCAAAATCAAACATTGTGTGAGGATACTGCGATAACTCCAATTGAGTTTACTCTTGCTGGAGGCGCGACTTCTTCTAGTATTAGTTGGGACGTTACCCCTACAGGCCTTAGTTATAATACTACTACACACACCTTATCAGGCTCACCAACTGGAATAGCAAACCAAACAGCATATACCTACACAATTACAACAGCTGGCAGTGGATGCACCGCTGGAACAATTTCTGGCACTATTACAGTTGATCCTTTAGATGAGCTAGCAATTAATGATCCAGCAACTCAAATACAAACAGTATGTGCTGGAGATCCAATTCAAAATATTGTGTTTACTTATGGAGGTGGAGCCACTGGATCTACACTATCATGGGATTTAGACCCAGGTTTAGGGTTTATTGACGGTGGACCAGGTTCTTCAGCAACTATTTCAGGAACTCCTTCAGTAAACATTAATACTACAACTACTTACACTTACACGCTAACCAGTACTGGCGGAAGTTGTCCGGATGTTAAATCTGGAAGTATTACCATTAACCCTGATGGTGAAATAAGCTTATCAAATGGAAGCCTAGACCAGACAGTTTGTGAAGACACTGCAATAATACCAATTGAGCTGTCCATTGCTGGTGGCGCTAATTCTTCAGGACTAGTTTGGACAAATGGAACACCTGGCGGTTTAATATATAACTCTACAACTCATACGTTGTCGGGAACAGCCACTGGAGTTACCACTCAGACGGCATACCCATATACAATAACAACATCAGGAAGTGGATGTACAGCTGGAACAATTTCTGGTACGATCACAGTTAATGCACTTAATGAGCTAACTACTACAGGAGTTGTAAACCAAACAATTTGTGAGGGTGATGCGATTTCTGATTTAATTTTCACTATTGCTGGAGATGCAACAGCAGCAAGTTTGGTTAATAATCCTGCCGGACTATCTCTTGCCAATAACAATGACGGAACATTTACACTAAGTGGTTCACCATCAGCAGCAATTAGTACCCAAACTATTTATAACTTTAACGTAACAGCTATTGGTAACGGATGTAATACTGCCACAATACCAGTTTCAATCACTGTTAATCCTGATGATGAGATATCACTAGCCTCTGGTGATGCAAATCAAATAGTGTGTGAAGGGGAAACAATTGTTCCTATTGTACATAATATTGGAGCAAATGCGACAGGTTCATTTATAACATGGGATGTTACACCAACAGGTCTTAATTATAATTCAACTACTCACACCTTATCTGGAACTCCGATCGGAGTAAATACTCAAACAGTTTATACTTATACTATCACAACTTCAGGTAGTACTTGTTCTACAGATTTTGTTTCGGGAACAATAACTGTTAACCCAGATCATGAAATGAGTGTAACAACAGGAACGACCACACAAACACTATGTGAAGGAGATGCAATTTCTAATATTGTGTTTACTGTTTCTGGTGGCGCATCAGCTGCTACTATAGTCGGACAACCTACAAACATTCAAATCGCTAATACAGGCGGAGGTACATTTACAGTTAGTGGTATAATAAATGAAAACATAGGTGCTTCAAAAACATATAATTTCGATGTGGTCTCACAGGGTAACGGATGTGATGATATAACGACACCGGTGTCAATTACTATTAATCCTGACGACGAGGTTTCATTAACTTCTTCAAATGCGTTACAAACAATTTGTGAAGGGGACGCTATAGCTCCAATAACCTATGCTTTAGCAGGTGGTGCTACTGGCGCAACAGTCAGTGGATTACCCACGGGTACTAGCTTTAGTGTTAATGCAGGAGTTTTAACTATTTCGGGCACACCATCAAGTGATATTACAGCATCAACTTCGACTACCTACACTGTTACAACAACTGGTGGATGTACTACCGACACCCTACAAGGAACCATTACTGTAGAGCCAGATCATGAAATGAGTTTGACCTCTGGTTCAATTTCACCAACTTTATGTGAAGGCGACCCAATAACAGATATTATCTTTACTGTTGCAGGCGGTGCTACATCAGCTACAGTTCCAAACTTACCTACAGGGCTCGCACAGAGTTTTAATAACGGTACTAAACAACTTACAATTACTGGAACTCCTTCAGTTTCTATTACCGCACAGACCATCGTTCAATTTGATGTGGTCTCCCAGGGCAACGGATGTGATGCTATAACAACAACGGTGTCAATTACTATTAATCCTGACGACGAGGTTTCACTAATTTCTTCAAATGCGTTACAGACAATTTGCGAAGGGGACGCTATAGCTTCAATAACCTATGCTTTAGCAGGTGGTGCTACTGGTGCAACAGTCAGTGGATTACCAGCAGGTGTCAGCTTTGGTGTAAATGCTGGAGTCGTAACTATTTCGGGTACACCATCAAGTGATATTACAGCATCAACTTCGACTACCTACACTGTTACAACAACTGGTGGATGTACTGCCGATACCCTACAAGGAACCATTACTGTAGAGCCAGATCATAATATGGTTATTTCAGCTGGATCAGCTTCACAAACAATTTGTGAAGGGGATGCAATTTCAGATATTGACTTTACTGTCTCTGAAGGAGCTGCCGGTACAGCACCTATTTTAGTTGGTGCCCCTGCTGGTATTCAAATCGCATTAACTGGTGGGGTTTATAGGGTGAGTGGTACAATAAATGAAAATATTGGAGCTTCGCAAACATATAACTTTGATGTGGTCTCACAGGGTAATGGTTGTGGTGATATTTCATCCCCAGTTTCTATCACTGTTAACCCTGCAAAAGAAATAGCACTTACATCACCTACTAGTACTACAGCTCAAATAATTTGTGAGGCAGAATCTATTACCCCAATTACTTATGCGTTTTCCGGTGGTGCTACAGGAGCAACAGTTAGTGGTTTGCCCTCAGGTATTGTTTCTACTGTAAGTGCCGGAGTATTGACCATTTCAGGCACACTTACTGATAATATTAATGCAGACACTCAATATTCCTACACTGTTACTGTAACTGGAGGATGTCCAACTTCTGCAGTAACTACAACGGGTACAATAGATGCACTTGCAAATCATAATATGGTTATCTCAGCAGGATCAGCTACACAAACCCTATGTGAGGGTGCTGCAATAGCAGATATTGACTTTACTGTTTCAGAAGGAGCTACCGGACTACCTATTTTAGTTGGTGCGCCTTCAGGTATTACTATAAGTTTAGTTGCAGGCCCTCTTTACAGATTAAGCGGTACAATAAATGAAAATATTGGAGCTTCGCAAACATATAATTTTGATGTGGTCTCCCAAGGTAATGGTTGTGACCAAGTCACCACTCCTGTATCAATTACTGTAGACCCTGATCAGGAACTTACACTTACATCAGCAAACGCCTCACAAATAATTTGTGAGGGGGATTCTATTACTCCTATAACTTACGCTTTAGCTGGAGGTGCGACTAATGCTTCAGTCACTAACTTGCCTACTGGAGTTAGTTATACTGTTAGTGCTGGAGTGGTTACAATTTCAGGTACCCCTTCTGACGATATTACAACCTCAACTCCGACCACATTTACTGTTATTTCAACTGGGTCATGTACTGCTGCACCACAATTACAAGGCACCATTACTGTAGAACCAGATCATGATATGACTTACACCGGAGGAAATGTTACACAAACATTATGTGAAGGAGTTGCAATAACTGACATAGTCTTTACTCCCAGTGCAGGAGCTACGATTGTTGTTGGTGAGAATCTTCCAGATGGATTAACAGTTTCTCCTAATGCAGGTGCCGGAACATTTACCCTTAGCGGAACTCCTACAGCTGCAATTAGCTCTCAAACAACGTATAATTTTAATGTTACTACCCAAGGTAATGGATGTACAACTGCCCCCATTGCAATATCAATAGTTGTTAATCCAGATGATGATATTTCGCTTACTTCTAACAATAACGAGTTGCAAACTGTTTGTGAAGGAGAAGCTATTGAAAATATCACATATATATTAGAAGGTGGAGCCAATGGTGCATCAGTGAGTGGATTACCTAATGGAGTGAATTTTAGTGTTAACTCTGGAATAGTTACAATATCGGGTACCCCTACCGATAATATCACAACCGCTACTGCAAGTAATTACACTGTAACAACTTCAGGGAGTTGTTCCAATACAACCCGATCAGGGACAATTACAGTTGAGCCTGGGGGTGTCATAGCTTTAACAACAGCAAATGATAATCAAAATATTTGTGAAGGATTAACTATTGACCCCATAGTTTATGCATTAACGGAGGGAGGAGATGCTCTAGTTGTCAACAACCTCCCATCTGGTATTGTATCAAGCTGGAGTTCAGTAAATGGTCAACTAACAATTTCTGGTACGCTAACTGGAGATTTGGCATCAAACCTAGCGGGCACAACATACACATATAGTGTTGAAATCTCAGGGGGATGTGGCGATGGCCAAAACATAACTGGTTTTATTCACGTTAATGCGGATTCAGAAATAGGACTTAATTCTACTGGATTGGAAAACCAAACAGTATGCGAGGGGGAAGCAATAGACCCAATTATTTTCCAAGTTGCAGGAGGTGCAACTGGCGCTGTACTTGAAGCTGCAAATGACACAAATGGAGATGGGAATATTGATAGCTTAGATTTACCAGCTGGAATAAACACTTCATATAATTCATCTACTAGGGAATTTACAGTAAGTGGAACAATAACTAGTACTGCAGATTTTGGAACTCATCCAAATGGCAGACCATTTGCATTTAAGGTAACTACGACTGGAAATTCGTGTGCCCCACCTAGGTCTGAGGTTATGTACAATGATGGTACGGGTAACAATAGAAGTGGATTAATTACGATTTCCCCAAAGCAAAAAATCGAACTGTCTTCACTTGCAAGTACAGAAAATCAAACTGTTTGTGAGGGAGTTGCAATTGTCGACATACAATACCAACTTTCTCAGGGGGCAGTTGGTGCTAGTGTAACTGGTCTGCCTGCCGGGTGGGCACCAGTAGTTACAAATATTGATGCTAACACTAAATTATTAACTATTTCTGGAGATGTTTCTGGAATAACTACTCAACAGATATTTAATTATCAAATTACCACAACAGGAATTAATGGATGTTCTGATATTGCTTCAGGATCTATTACTGTTAATCCTGAGCCGGCTGTCGTATTAAATAGCTCATCATCAAGTGTACAGATTTGTGAGGGAGTAGCTGTAAATCCAATTCTTTATCAATTAACAGAAGGGGCTGTCGGAGCAGTTGTAACAGGACTTCCGCCAGGTTTAAATTATTCTATAGATACTAGTACCAAAGTAATAACTATTTCTGGCACTCCAACTAGTGATGTAAGTACTCCTACAGATTTTCCTTATTTAGTAACAACTAATGGAAGTCTATGCCCACCTGCATCAGGTGAAGTATCCTATGACGATGCAACGGGAAATAATAGAAGTGGTGTTATTACAGTAAACCCTGATGGTGAAATAACACTTACATCTGGGAATAATAATCAAACTATTTGTGAGGGTGATACTATTTCAAATATTACGTTTACTGTTGCAGGTGGTGCTGTTCAAAATGACACTTATATAAATTGGCTTGGACAAATACCAAATGGAATTACTTTTGACCCTTCAACTTTAACAATTTCAGGAACTTTTTCTAATGATATTTCTGTTACTACACTATATGATTATGAAGTAATAACTGCTGGCAGTGGTTGCCAATCATCAAAGATTAGTGGAACTTTAACAGTTAATGCTGGTCCTGATCTTGAATTGCAATCAGGTGGACTAAATCAGACCTTGTGCGAACTAACATCTATTCAACCTATCCAAGTTGGATGGAGTGGAGGCGCAACTAGTGCAAATGTTTCAGCTTTACCTGCAGGCCTAACGTCAACTATATCCGGGTCTTCTTTAATAATTTCTGGGACACTTCTTACAGATGAAACAGGAAGTAGCCCAACAACCTACAATTATACTATTACATCAGTCGGTGGTTGTGGAACTCCGCAAACGCTTAACGGATCAATTATTGTAGAACCTGGCCCAAATATTGAAATAACATCTGATAACGCTACACAAGATGTATGTATTGGAGTTGCAATAGATCCAATACTTCTAAGTGTTGAAAACACTAATGCTGCAAACATACTAATTACGGGCCTTCCACCTGGTCTAGTGTATACTGCCCAGGGATCAAATGGTGGGACTATAACCGGTACTCCTTCACAAACTGTAACTACAACTACTGCTTATAATTATGTAATTCTGTCTACTGGTAGTAGCTGTGTAGAAGTTAAATTAGAAGATTCGTCGCAGCAAATAACTGTAATACCTAAAGGAACTGTTACTCATCAATCAGGACTTATAGATACTGATGGGGATAACATAGTTGATCAAACCCCAATATATTGTGAGGGAAATACAATTGATAATATTGTATTTGATATACTTGAGTCAGCTGACGATGCTGAAGTGCTAAACCTTCCTGATGGTATTAATTATGTAATTTCTGGCGGCCAGGTTACGATTTCTGGAACTTTAGATGTAGTTGTCGATCAAGACTTGGATGGAGATGGATTAGTTGATCAATTAGTTTACTCTGTTGATATTATCCCAACCAGCAGCGGCACACCCTGTGAACAAGTTCCTCAGAGCTTTAATTTTATTATCGCACCAAATCCTTTGAAGAATTTAGAAAATACGATAAACTTAGAATACTGTAATGAAAGTTTAGTTGGGGATATAAATGGCAATAATATTATTGACTCAGGTGAGCTTAGCCCTATTGAAATTCAGTTATATAGTGATTTTGTAAATGATGGAGGAGTTGATCCATATGTTGCTGTTACAGGGCTTCCTAACGGATTATTTGGTTTGTTTGATACTACCGCTAACAAATTAACAATTAAAGGTAAAATTGATGAATCGACTTATGGAGATTTCAATATACAATTAGAGGCTTTTGGAGCATGTAATTCCACAGTAAGCCTAGGCACAATTAAAGTTATTGAGAAAGTTGATTATACAGTACTTGGCGGCTCTGGTGAGGAGAATCAGACTGTATGTTTTGGAAATGCAATAACTCCAATTAATTATCAACTAACAGGAATTTTAGGTTCGACAAACATTCAAATTGATTGGACAGATAACTCAGGCACACCAATTTCACCACCTACTGGAATATCTATAACTTCAATTGCTGATATCATTTCTACAAGTAAAATAGATATAACAGGAACATATATCACACCTGTAACCACAACAACAGTATTTAATTATGAAATCCAACTGTTTGAAGGTTTATGTTCAACATACATAAGAGGTTCATTAACAATTAAGCCTGAACCACAAATATTAGACTCAATCTTAGATGAGCATTCATTTTTGAGTACCTGCTCTGGCAATAGTTATATTAACCTTGGTTATTTAGTTGATGCTGACGGCGATGGCATTGCAGATATTATAGATATTGATGATGATGCTGATGGAATAGAAGATGGTGTAGATATTGATAATAATCCAACCTATTCTGATTCTGACGGAGATGGAATTATAGACCCATGGGATGCAGATGTTGACGGAGATTCTAATGTAGATCTTGGTAAAACAGACGCAAATGGAGATGGTATTTCAGACAACTTTACTTCTCTTGATTCTAATGCTGATGGAATCATAGATTCGGCGCAAATTACTGGAAATGACATTAATGGTGACGGTATTGATGATGATTATGATTTTGATGTAATAGATTCTGCCAATGCTTACAGTCATGTAATTAATTATAATTGGTTTTATGCCCCTGACTCTGACAAAGATGGTATTGTAGACGCTGTTGATGCTGATTCTAATGGTGACGGAATTACAGATTCAGGTAAAATAGACACTGATAATGATGGAATTATTAACGATGCTGATGTTGATCAAACTTCAGGGTTGGATCTTAATTCTGACGGAATTGATGATACGTATTTAAAAGACAATGCATACAATTTGTTCAGCCTACAACCAAATATTAGTAATTTAAGCGAAGGCCTATATAAAGTAAGTGTTGAAACAATCACAGGGTGTAGTATAGAGAGAGAATATGAAGTTGTGGCTTCTACAATTGATGTTGAAATCATTGTTATTCAATCATGTAATTCCACAGGGTCAATTGAAATAGATTCAATTGAACCAATTGGTACCTATGAAATCATTTGGTATGAATTTGTAGATACTGATTCAGATGGATTAGCAGATGCTTATGTCGAAATTTCAGGAAGTTCCAATTCTACAGCTTTAAATGATCTGGCGTCTGGAGAATATAGGGTAGAAATAAGAGAATCGGGCTCTACAAGCTGTGCATTCAGTCAAGATATTTCAATGCTTGAGAATGATTTTTATATATCAAATATTTTAGCTGTCGATGCGACAACCTGTTCACCAGAAGATCCAAATACAGGACAAGCAATGGGATCTGTTACATTTGATATTTCTGGACCTGAAATGGTAGCAAGCTATCTGGTCTACAAAGCTACTGATACTGACAACGATGGTATTGCAGATGTTATTGATGTAGATCAGACTGGAGGGACAGATTCAGATGGAGATGGAATTGATGATATCGCTGATGCAGATCAAACTGGTGGAACAGATGTAAATGGAGACGGAATTGACGACTTTGTTGATATAGATGGAGATGGAATTGATGATTTACGGGCTGCTGCTTTACTTGATCCCTCACCTGTTACAATGCCAGTTGATGACACTACACCGAGTAATGCAACATCAACTCCTTATTCTGATACATTAGATTTAATTCCAGGGAGTTACCTTATTGAAACGGCTTACTCTAATCCAGTTACAAATCAATGTAATGTTTCGGATGTGTTTACAATATTTAGCCAGGCTGTAGAGTTCGATCAAGATCTCTTAGACGATATCAAATCTAATTTAGCTAGCTGTTTAAATACTAAATCAATTGATTTAAATCCAACTTCTCCAAACCCACCAGTTTTATCAAACTACAATAACATAAGTTCTTTTATATGGTATTATGCCACAGATAGTGATTTAGACGGAATTGTAGATGCAGCTGATTTAGATCAAAATCCTGGAGGTGGTGATTCAGATGGAGACGGAATCATTGATGCTGCAGATGTTGATTTTACGGCTGGTGTAGATGGAAATTCAGATGGAGTTGACGATGCTTATTTAGATGGTAATAACTTACCTAACAATGCATATAGTCTTTATGGCTCAGGCCCTAAAATTGAGAATTTATCAAATGGGATTTATAAAGTTTCAATTGAAATCTCACCCACTTGCACAATTACAGAAGATTTCACAGTAGTTACAACAGATCTTCAAATAGAATTATCACAAGAAGATGTTAGCTGTGGAAACTTAGGCTCCATCACAGTGGACTCAATTGATCCGGTAGGCCCTTATGCTGTATACTGGCACAATATTTCAGATATTGATTTAAATGGTGAAATTGATTTGTATGAACAACTACCTGATTCAGATGGAGATGGAATACCTGACACAATAGACTCAAGCAACAATCTTAGTTCTCCTGATTCAGATGGAGATGGAATAATTAATGATGCAGATGTTGATCAGACAGGTGGAGATGATACACTTATTACTGGAATTGATGACGATTACTTACTGTCAAATTTCTTTAGAATAAATTCATTCAATGGTTTATTTAGCGCAAATAACTTAAGTGCTGGTGTGTACAGGTTATTAATTGAAAACACTAGCAGTAATGGCTGTGCACTAAGTCAAGATGTTACAGTTCTTGCTGATGAGTTTTCTCTTGAAAATATTTCAATAGCTGATGCCACTACATGCTCAATAGAAGACACAGTTTCTGGATTAAGGATGGGTTCTATATCGTTTGATATTTCAGGAACCTACATGGTTGATAATTATGTTATTTATAAGGCCTCTGACTCGGATAACGACGGAATCGCAGATATAATTGATGTTGATCAAACTGGAGGAACTGACACTGATGGAGATGGAATTGATGACCTCGCTGATGTTGATCAAACAGCTGGCTTAGATCTTAACTTAAATGGTATTGATGATAATTATGATGCAACTTTAAAAAATGCAGCTTTATCTGATCCTAGCCCAATCACAGTACCAGTTGTTGACACCACTCCAGTCAATGCTACAGCAACACCATTTTCAGACACATTAGAACTCATTCCAGGCACTTATGTTATGGCAATCGAGTATTCTAACGCTAATACTCCTGGTTGTAACTATATAATAGAAGACTCTTTATTTACAATCTCGTATTTCCCTGTTGAGTTTGATCAAACAGCCATAGATGCAATTAGAGCAGATTTAGCCGGTTGTTTGGCCACAAAACAAATTGACCTTGGTATAACTGGAACAATTTCTAATCCTCAAATGGTAGATTCATACATCTGGTACTATGCGGCCGATATTGATTTAGATGGTATTGTAGATGCAGCTGATTTAGATCAAAACCCTGGAAGTGGAGATACAGACAATGATGGAATTATAGATGCTGCAGATATCGATTTGACAGGTGGAACTGATCTTAACCTTGACGGAGTGGATGACGATTACCTTAATAATCCAATTAATAATGCATTTAATCTATTTGGCACAGGTACACTAGTAGAAAACTTAAATAATGGGATATACAAAGTTTCAATTGAGACTGTTTATGGGTGTATAATTGAAGAAAGCTTTGATGTTTCATCATCTGCCTATGAAGTTGAAACTACAATAGTAGATCAGTCATGCGGAGTACAAGGATCTATCACCATTGACTCAATTGAGCCAATTGGCAATTATGTTGTTTATTGGCATGAAATAACAGACGCAGATCTTAATGGTATTCCAGATAGATATGAACAACTGCCTGATTCAGATGGAGATGGAATAACTGATGCTATAGACTCAAATAACAATCCAAGCTCTCCTGATTCAGATGGAGATGGAATAATTGATTTAGCAGATGTTGATCAAACTGGTGGGGCAGACAGTCTAATTAGCGGCATTGATGATGAGTATTTGCTTGTAAATATCTTAAGAGTTAATTCATTTAACAACTTATTTACTATCGATGACTTAGGTCCTGGTGTCTACAGGCTTGAAATTCAAGAATCCGGCTCAAATCAGTGTGGTTATAGAGATGATTTCACAATTTTATCAGATCAGTATTCACTATCCGTTACTTCAACTACAAATGCTACAATATGCTCTAATATTGATCCAGTTACATCACTTAATATGGGCTCAGTTACTTTTGATGTTGACGGCACTTACATGATAGATAGCTATCTATTGTACAAAGCATTAGACAGTGATAGAGATGGATTAGCAGATATTATTGATATAGATCAAAATACAGCTAGTACAGACACGGATAACGATGGAATTATAGACACTGCAGATGTTGATCAAACTGCAGGAATTGATGTTAATGGGGATGGAATTGATGATTCATACAACCCTGTATTGGAGACTGCTGCACTTGCAGACCCCTCACCAGTTACAGTCCCAGTTGTTGATACAACACCAGCAAATGCCATATCAACTCCATTTACTGATACGATTGATTTAATACCAGGCAGCTATGCAATTGAGCTGGTATACAATAGTCCACTTTCAACCGGGTGTACATATCCTGTAGAAAATCTTTTGTTTACAATTTTCAACGACGGGCTTATAATTGAAACTGAATTAAGTAAGCTAGTTTGTTATGGGACTGAAGATGCATCAATTTCACTAAGTATTAGTAAACTTGAGCCAAGTACATTCTACACTGTAAAGTGGACAGAAATTGACCCTGTCACAAATATTCCAGGCGATTTTGAAAAAACTCAGGTATTTAGCACAACTGCTGACCACGACAGTACTTTTGAGCCGAAGACATTTTCAGCAACAAATTTAGTTTCTGGCAGATATAAAGTTGAAGTTTGGAAAAATGAAGACCCCGGTTGTAGATATGAGTTTGAAGATATTGATATAGAGATTATACAACCTGTTCAAATTATACCTAGGCCATTTACTGCTGATGAAATTAGTGGAGACAAAGTAGAGATTGTTGGCGATAACGGCACCAAGTATGTTTACTCACCAGATAATCAAAACGGTGGGTTTGTTATTAATCCATCGTGCGACACCTTTGTTGATGATGGTGAAATTAAAGTACAAATTCTTGGTAATGACTCTTTAAACAAAGAAATTAAGTGGTATCTGTACCAACTTGGAGATGATTGTTTGACTTACACAGTTGAGGCAAAAGATTTCGATATTGATGGTATTCCAAATTACGCCGATTCTGATTTAGATGGTGATGGAATTCCTAACTCTGGTGATATTGATCAAACTGGAGGTACTGACGCGGATGGTGATGGTATAGATGATATTGCCGATGTTGATCAAACTGGTGGTTCTGATACAGATAATGATGGTATTGATGATTCGTTCGATACCTTAGACGCAGATAAGGATGGCATCTTAAATGCCGCAGATTTAGACCCTAACGATCCTAATATAACTTCTATAAGTCTAAACAATTCACTAGGAATAGTTACTTATCAAAATTGTGCTCAAGATTACATTAATGTTGGTTTAACTCATCAAAATACCCAATCAAGTGGATTAACTATTTGTGCAAAACCTGGTGAAATTGTTCTAGATGCTCAAGCATCTGAATTTTTCACATACTCAGGAGGGACTCAATCTTGTTCATTAAGTGCTTGGGTTGAACTTCCTGATTTTGAAGGAATAAATTATTTGAAAAACTTAGCTGAAGGTAAATACAAAGTTGTTGTAACAGAAATTGACCCAATTGACCCTGTCAGAACTTGTTCCTACGAAAAAGAAATTGAGCTAATTAGAGATGCTGTCATTTATGACAATGTTAGGATTGATCAAAATATATGTATTGGTGAAACAGGGGTTGTTACCATAGATTTAATAAGATTCGTAGGACTACCACAATTTAATTACAACGGAATAGATATAATAGCTACAGAAATTCCTGGTGATAATAATACTCCAGGAGAAGTAACTACTTATCAGTTCACCATAGATCCAGTTGAGGATGCATTGCTTTATGTTTCAAATCAAGAGGGATGTAACACAGTTATTGATCCAGCTCTTATTTACACTGAGTTACCAGATCCAGACTTTGTGTATACAAGCGAATCATATGCTTTATATAATATTATACCTAAGGACGAGAATGTTCGATTTGAAGTAACTTCAAACACCTCAAATTACTCATCAATTGAATGGGATTTTGGAGACATTACTGCATTAGAGTATGGAAATAAAGTTGAGCACTCATATTTAGCCGATGGAATTTATGAAGTTAAACTCACAGTTTACAATGAAGCAGGTTGTTCAAAAGAAATCATAAAACAAATCACTATAGGAGATGGATATTTATTGTTAATTCCAAATGTATTTACACCAAATAACGACGGAATTAATGATGTTTTCGAACCCAAATTTTCTGGATTCAGAACGATTTCGATGAGTATTTTTAATGCGTATGGAAATTTATTACATGAATCACCAGAGAGTGGCGGAGTAGATGCGGTTGGCACATCAATCAAACCCACAATTATTCCATGGGATGGTGCTAATGCTGATTTAAGTAGTAAAATGTACATATATCACATTATCGGTACAATCGTAAATGGTGAGGTTATTGTAAAAACAGGCACATTACAAATTCTTAAATGATGAGAAAAATTTTCATGCTTATTGGATTTTCTATCGTGAGTTTTATGTGCTCTGGTCAACAGACATATTACAATCAGACAAGGCAAACTCAATTTTTGAACCCTAGTTATTACGGGATAAATGGAAAATCTTTTGCCGGTGTGAGCTATAATAGCTTGTCATATAAGACAAATGAAAAAATTGACTCTAAGATTTTTTATGGTGCAGTCAGTTTTGAGAACGCTAATTTTAGTCTTGGAATAGATTTTAATAATTTCCAAATCAATACATATGGGCTAGTAAACAATACAATCAACTTGACTTATGTGTACAGAGTTAAGCTTTTAAATGAAATGTATTTTTTACCGGGCTTAAGTGTTGGAGTTGGATTTAATCAAATTGAGAATCCAGACTTAATCTTTGGTGATCAATTAAATTTACTTACTGGCTCGATTGCTACTTCGTCAAGTGACCCGCTTTTTTTTAGTGAATTAAGCACTAACTTTTTTGATCTAGGGGCATCTGCATTGATTTACAATGAAAGTTTCATGTTTGGTGTTGCTTTAAAGCATTTGAATTCACCCGATATTTCATATAATCAAGAATTTGAATTAAAAAGGCCAATTAGTTTTTCAGGTGTCATTGCCTACGAAAGAGATATAAATTATTTCGGAAGAAGTTTTTTACCTGAAAATTCATATTTATATCTTATTGCATCACTTTATTCTACAGAGAATTTTATGAAAGTTTATGCAGGTCAGGAGTTATTGTTGGGTGGATTTTCATTTGGCTTACATCAACTTTACACAAAGAATGAATTGTCTAATGCAATGCTTGTTGGACTAAATGCCTCAGTGAGTGTTGAACAATTTGAATTCAGCTTTGGTTATAATATGCCTATTTCTCAAAATCTAACAGTTTTCCCTCCAAATGTCTTTGAAATTTCAATGATTGTTAAATTTGACAGGTTTTTAAGAAACAACAAAGGTTTCTTCAAGCATTTAAAAACGGATAATCTGTAAAAATTTAAAAAAAAAACGCAAAATTTTATCTCTTTTAACACGCTATATATAAAAAACATTATATTTGCAGTTATTAAACAAGAATTTATTTAAATTTAAATACAATAAAAATGATTAAACGACTTCTCTTACTTACTGCGATATTTGGCTTTGCAGTATCTTGTAATGATTACGAGGATGATTTTGCAAACCTTAACGACCAACTTGATGGTGTTAATGCAAAACTTGATAACATCCAAACTGCCGTTGACGGTATTGCGGGAGTTCAACTCGAGTTATTAAACATAAATTCAGCATTAGCTGCTATATCTTCATCAATTGCTGATTTACCAACTGTAGAGGATATTGCGGGTCTTGCTAATCTCATAAATTCAACAAGTTCTTCATTGGCTGCTCAAATGACCGATCTAGACAGTGATTTACAGGCTGTAGCGGCAAGTATAATTGCTGAGCTTGGTGACTTGGAAGATATTATTGAAAATGGCTTTCTTGCCGTTAATACTTCTTTATCCGCTCTTGATGCTAATATTCAAATTATTGATGGCGAAATTTCTGTTCTCCAAACAGGAGTACTTGATTTAGCTTCTGCAGTAGCGATTGTTGATGGTAAGATTGTTGCTGTTGACAATGAATTAGATACTTTATTGAGTAACTTAACTGGCCAACTTGCAGCTCAACTTACTGACATTACTGCTCAATTTGCTGCAGTAACTGGAGAAATAGATGCAAACCAAGCTGAAGCTCTAATCTGGTACCTTAACACAATGGCTGGTATTGCTAGAGTTGAAGTTGATTTAGAAGCTATAAATGCTCAAAATGTTCAAGTTCTTCAACAACTTGCTGGTATGCTTACTGTTATTAATGATGGTTTTGCCACTCAGAGCGCAGAACTTACTGCGGCTGAACAGGCAATACTTGCTGATATTGCTCTAATTCAAACCGATCTCACTCAAACCTTAGCTAAAATAACAGGTTTAGAAATATTAGTAGCAACTATTGAAGCTTCTATTGACGGAACTGGTGGTGTTGACGAACAATTAGCAGCAATAAATGCACTAATTGTTACATTACAATCTGATCTAACTACACTGTTAGAATCAACAACTACTATATATCAAGGAGATCTTAATATTAGAAATCAAGCTGAATTAGATTATGCACTTGAACTTGATGACAAAGTAATGGTTATTAATGGTAATGTAGAAATAAATAGCACTTTTGCTACTGGAGCTGCACTAACCAGTCTTAATAGCGTAATTACAAAAATGGTTACTATTACAGGTAATGTTACTGTCACAAGTACTGCTGATCTTGACATGGATAGCCTTAATAGCGTTGGAGGAAATTATGCTGTTGCAGGATTCAATATTACTGATTCCGCACTAATTACAGTTGGTGGTAATGCAACTTTAGCTTACGCTACTGACGCATATAATGAGCCAAATCTTGTAAATGTTGGTGGAACATTAACAATTACTGATAATGGTTCTGCCACTGTTGATTTTAGTGGTGTTACTACTGCAGCTGGTTTTGCTGTCAGTAACGGTGCTGCAGTTACAGATGTATTAATTAACGTTGATACTATCTCTTTAGGTGCTGGTATTGTTGATGCTGACATTGCAAATGCTTTAACACTTAGTATTACAGCTGACACAACTGATGCAATTAGTATTGCAACTTCTACTTCAATTGTAATTACTGGAGACACCTTTGATGTTGGTGATGTCACAATTTCTGCAGCTGGTGTTACTTCTACACTTGAAGATATTACTGGTAACATATTAGTTACTGCTTCTGGCGCACTTGTATTTGCTGCAAATGACCTTGGTGTTGCTGCATCCGGTGCTGGTGCTACTGCTGTTGCTGCTGCTCCAATAAGTGTTGCGCTTTCATCTGATGGTCAGAATATTGATCTTAATGAGGTTGTTGCTACATCATTTACAATTACTGACACAGGTGCAACTGCAGCTAACTTTACTGATTTAGATGTTGTAAGTATGACTGCCGACACTTTTGTTTTAAATTCAAACACCGTTGGTGCTAATAATGAAATTACAACTCCAAATAACTGGAATGTAGGTTCAACATCTATGACTGCAAAAAGGAAAATTTTATTCGAAGTATTCCTAGATGGAGCGAATGATGCTGCATGTACTACTGGTGGACACGTAAATGGAGATTTAAGTATTACAACTACTGGCACTGGTGCTGGAATTGAAACTCACACTGGATATGTCGCCGGAGATTTAAATGTCTCAGGTGCTGGTATGGTTCAGGTCAATACAATCCAGGAATCCACACTCCAAGATTTTGATGGAGATGGTGTCAACCAAAATTGGCAAGCTGTTACTGGTGCTAGAAATATAACTTCTACTGGCAACAATGTATCTGTCAACCACAAAATCATTACTTGTGATGCTCAGGGCGCTGAAACTACGGCTTATAACTCCAATGCAGGAAGTGGTGGAGTTATTGTTTCCGCTGGTACTGTTACACATAGAGCAGGTAGAATGGGTAGCTTAACAATTACTTCTGGAGGAAGTGTTAGTTTACGCGGTGTGTCAACTTGGTACGCAGGTGCTTTAAGTATTTCTGGTGGTGCTGCTAATGCAGTAATTGATTTTGGTGCAAATTCTCAAATGGTTGGGCCTATTGATGTAGATTTCATTGGTTCATACGATGCAGCTAATATTAATCCTGCGATGTATCAAATAAACAGCCCAATGACTATTTCTGCTACTGAGGGTATCAATTTAACTAATGTTGACCTAGCTGGAAATGCTGGTAGTGGTGCGTATACTAACCTTGGAAATACTCAAGGAGCTACTAACTTTGTTCCAACTGTTTTGACAACTACTACTGGAGATATAAACATAGCTTCTGTTACAAGTATTACTGGACCTTTTACTGCAACGTCAACGACAGGTGATATTTTAATGGGTGGAATAACAGCTATTAATACTCCTACAACTGTATCATCTACAACTGGTGCTATTAATTTAGCTGCTGTTGCCACAATTGGTACTGCTGCTGATGCTACAGCCACTCCGGCGGTTGTTGCTGCACCTGTGGATGTAAGCGTTACATCTACTAGTGGTGCTGTTGCTTTAGGTGCACTTACGCATGTTGAAAGTGATAATGCAACGCTTAATGCTGGTACTGGAGCTCTTGTTGCAGCCGCATTAGCTTCTCACACAGGAACTGCTATTGCTCTTGGTGGGGCGCCAATGGAGCTTACGCTTCTAGCTTCATCAACTGGTAGCATTGCCTTAAGTGGTGTTATTTCAACTGATGATACACTAGATGCTTTAGCAACATTTGTTAGTATGACTTCATCTGTTCCAACGATGATCTTACCTTTATATGCTTCAGGTACATTCGATATCACTTCAACGGCACTAACTGCGCCATCTATTGATCTAGCCGATTTATCAGCTGATGCTTTAGCAGCGCTTACGTTAACTAATCAAGCCAGTGATATTTCTATTGGAGCTGGTGATTATCCAGCCCTTGCTACACTTGCTGTTGCAACTGTAGCTGCTGGTCATGACTCAATTGTATTAGATGCTGTTGATGTTCTTGCAAGTGCTACACTTACTGGTAAAGCAGATGTGCTTCAAGTTATGAATAACACTGCATTAACAACTCTTAACATTGCTGCTCTTGCTAACAAAGGTGCTGCTCAAACAGGAAGTAAAGTTCATATTATTAATAATGGTGTTCTTACTGCTGTAGAAACTGGTACTAGCAAAATGCATGAGCTTAAAATAATGGGTAATGCTGCTTTAGCAACAATTGATTTGACTTCTTATCTAGCTGGTGGAAACACTGCTAATGATACTGTAACTGCTGCTGATTTAGCTACTGTTACCTTTACGTTAGATATCACTGATAATGCTATTACAGGTACTTTATCTCCTGTAAATAATGCAGGGCAACAAACAACTGGTTTAGTTAGTGCTGAATTAGCACCAGAAGCTAAATTGATTGCTGCTCACTTATTTGGATTTACTCAAGGAACTGTTGTAGCTCAGGCTGATTTTGTTGGCCTTCAAGCAACAGCAAACTCTGAAGATCAATTCAATAATACAACAGATTTCTCTACAGCGGGTGGTGGTATAAACACTGCAGCTGAATGGGCTTTAATGACAGCGAATTAATCGACCGCTGCCTGATTTAAATATTTGATTACTTTTAAATAATTCTAAAAAAGGCTTTCATTTCGGTGAGAGCCTTTTTATTAATATTACATTATGAAAAAAATAGTATTTAGTTTTGTATTCTTTATGGGTTTCTTTGCTGTAGCTCAAACTGCTTCTAACCCATGGCGACTTACTGTTGCTACAAGTGCAATTGATATATACTCAGAGAATCAACTCCCATCCTCTGGAATAAATAATTTTGATAATGCGGAGTATAATGATCTTTTTGACCTTGTTAATTCTTTTCAAGCTGCACTTTATTTAAGCCCTTCATATTCTGTTGAGGCAACAGCAACTTTTAATAATTTATTAGCTAGTTCATCAAATGGTGCAGATTCACATTTCACATTTGATGCAGGTATTTTACTTTCACTTAGAGGGAT
>MDSV01076930.1_pt1 | contig 19947 bp, 15 predicted proteins | sample 810851 | NCBI WGS metagenome assembly MDSV01 (sample SAMN05326640, study PRJNA326480) | marine metagenome | isolation source: seawater | place: Atlantic Ocean: North East | collected 2012 | reverse complement strand
TAAATATATTATAAATAATTAAATATATGAAAATTTGTTTAGTTAAACAAGATGTATATCAAGATTTATATGTTGCCGATTCTACCTTTTCACCTGAGGATATATTATTCTCTTCTATGATGCGATCCGGACCATTCGCTCTAATACATGATCTATCCGCCGATTTCTTTATAATTAAAGAAGAACCTGACGAAGAATGTCAAATATATAATCACTTCTTAAAAGGCTTCGGTGGACATTATAAATTACTCAAAACTCAACTACTTAACTCTATTCCCGGTAATACATTCTTTAAACCCGGTTCCGATAAACCTAATGGCGAATTTTCTAAATCCGTTCATGATATATCTTGGTCCGATTATCACATCGTTATCTCTATTAACTTTTCTATACCTACAACCATCATTAAACAGCATCCTACCACTTTATGGTGCTATCTTATCGGTGAAAATAATTTACATCTTCTTGATACACCTAAATACGGCTATGATGTTGCACTTAATCAAGACCTATCTAAAACTATTGATATTGACAAAACTGTTGTCGGCTTTCCTTACACATTTCTTAATAAAAATACTTTATATGATACTATGAAAAATCATCTACAGGATCATACACCACTTAATGGCATATTTGTTGAAATTAATTCTTGTCGTGGCCGCCCTGTTTCCTCTTGTCCAGATATCTTTAATAAATTATCTGAAAAATTTAATTTACCTATTATTCTACACGATCAAAATATTAAAAATAACCTCGTTAACCTATACAACTCTAAATATTTTATTAAATTCGGTGGTCGTCCCATTAGAGGTAACTCTGTACTTGAAGCTATTTCTTCTAATTGTCTTGTTATTATGGATCCTACACAAACCGGTTATGGATTTCTTATACAAAATGAATGTTCTATTAAAACCGAAACCGACCTCTTCAACAAAATTCAACATTTTGAAAAAGACTATATCAAATACGAATATGCACTTATTAATCAAAAAGCCTTATTACATGATTACTGTTATAAACAGCCTCTTGATCACTTATATAATCTATGGCACCAAAAACTTAATACCGCCGTAGTATTTGTCGCAAATTTACCTTATTTTGGTAACTTTATCAACAGCCTTAAACAGCTTAGAACTACAGGCAAATATACAGGTCCCGTTATATTACTTGCCGCAGACGGACTATACGATACTGACCATATTAAAAATAATGATGCCATTAAACTCCATAATGTTGAAGTTATCCATTTACCTGATATCAAAACTGTAATGAAAAAAGATACTGTTGATAAACTTATATCACATCTTGGTGAAGGTGGCAAAAAAAATTATAATTGGTGCTTCGGTACTTTTAACAAATTTAATCTTTTCCATACCTATCTTAAAAAATACAAATATATCTTTTACATGGACACCGGTGTTAAAATATATAGACCACTTAATGATATGTTTCAGCTCATTAAACCCAATCAAATACTTGCTCATCATGATGATTATCCTAAATACCATTACAGCTTTGCTGATAAATTTAGAGATATTGAACCTTATAAATCACAATTAATTTCCGATTATGATACTAAAACCAAACATTACTTTCAAACAACCATCATGTTATACGATACTGAAATTATAAAACATGATACTCTTGATAATATAATTAATCTTGTTGATAAATACCCTATATCACATAACGGTGATCAGGAATACATATCACTTTATTTTCATCAAATAGCAAAACAAATGCACCAAATACCTATCAAAAAACCTGACTCCAACTATTATTATTATGATTATTATCAAAGACAAGGTTTTAAATTATATACTATTACTAAACTATAAACTTATAGCTATTTACATGTTATAATCCTGAAAATGCAACAGTAAAATATTATAGTAATCATATTCAAATCTTTCTCTAAAATGTATATGATCCCTACCTCCAAATATCATTAAACCATTGGCATTACAATCACATTCTACACATTCATCTTTTGATGGTGTAAAATTATATCTTCCTTTACCTTTAACCGGCTGCTTTGTTTTATGGAAATATATAGGCCAATTTACACCATCTGGTTTATCTACTATATATGATACTGTATATTCACATTCCGGTCTATCTGTGTGAGCTGGGAGATCCGCTCCCTTTGTATATGCCGATAAATAACTGTATGAAGGTTTCATCTTCTTTCCTACAATTACCTCCACTAACGGTAATATCTCATAATGCAAAAACCTTGAAAATGCCTCATTATTTGATTTATATCGGTTTGATTGATTATCTCCTAATGGGAAATATTTGTGTTTTATTCCTTCACGATAATAATCCTTAAATATTTGAATTCCTTCCTCCTCTATAACATTATTAACAATTACTGGCGTAAATTCATCTATCTTATAAGTAGCATTTAAATTATCTTTCGTAAGTAAACTACCATTCTCATATTTACTTTTTTCCACTATTAATCTATTCACATGTTCATATAAAAACTCCGTTGGTGGACCACCTCCTATTATTTTAAAACTTTTATGTCCTCTCCATCTATTGTCTATCTTTTTCACTTTAAACATATCTAATACCTCACTGTAAGTCTTCATATAGTCCTCAGTATTCTTTTCTTGAATATTTGCCGGTTCATCCCTTCTACTACATTTACCTTTTGATTCCATTTGCTGTGCCGCACGAGCTTGTTCTTCTTTATTTTCTTCCTTCTCTCTTATATATACATTAAACATTATTACATCTTTATCACTCTTATTCACTATACTTTTTACCATTTTATCATTACGATTCTTTCCATCACTCAATGTATTTTTATAAAATATTAAATCTCCCTTTTTTAATTCATTATTTACACCTACTTTTGTAAACCCGTACTCTAAACCATCTGATAATACTCCTGTTACACTCCAGATTCTTTGTCCATGTGTTTCTGTATGTTTTATACCTTTTTCGCTCGTTAAATCATATGCATCATGATGATCCTTATGTATATATTTTCTACTATATTTTACTACACAAATATTTTCATAACCATCACTCTTTATCCTACATAAGTTCTCTATTTTACTAATTAAACTTGTCATCTCAAATTTTTTTATCCAACAACACGGTAATGCTTTATTATTGTCAAACCTTGATTTTGCTACAATATAACTTATCTCATTTTCACTTAAAAAGTTATGTAATTTATAAATATTATTATCAAAATCTATTACCTCTAAACCTATCGTCGGACCATTACTTACCTTCTTTGTTTCAGGTAATGACATTTGGATCGCCCTTGCTTCATTTGCTGCTCTCGCATCCTCGTAATATTTTGGATTAAAATTACGATATAATACTGTTCTTGGACATTCTCTAAACCACAAATTAAATGCATATTTCTCTCCTTTGATAACAGGCATTCCTGCATGTTCAGACAACGGATGTTTCTTATTTGTACCATCTAATACATTCCAAAATATTAAAAGTTTCCCTTTCTCTGCTTTTATATCAACATTCGCGCGTGTCATCCTTGTTCCACCACCCTCTTCTACTGTATTCAAATAACATAAAGCCGTAGCCATTCTTTGACCACCATAATTTAAACAGCGTAGTGACTTCTCGCTATAATCATGATCAAAACTATCATAATGTTGTCTATATTCCTGTGATACATCATAATATACTACCTGATAAGCCTCAGCATTTTCTATCGGTATACCAACTATCCTTGCTATTCGTTCCCCTACCTCCGTCGTTACTGTATCATGATTATGTTGTATCCAATAATTTGAACCTGTGCGTCCAGTTGAATGCACTCCCTTGTTATTATCACTTACTAATGCTCTCTTTAAGTTGCCTTTTGATAACTTTATAAAATGATCGCACTCCTCGTGTGTTAATAAATTATCAACTGTATACACTAATGGCTCTTTTAAATGTACATTTTTAGATATATCCATTTTTTCTTTAATTTCTAATTCTAACTGTTTTGTTTCCACTGCCTTTGTTTCTAATGCTGCTGCTAATCTATTACGACGTTCCTCTTTAGTTTCTGTATGTCTTTTTTCTTCTTCCGCCATTGCTTGTTTTTCTTCTTCTTCTCTTTTTTTAGTTGCATCTAATTCTTCCTGTTTTTTACGATCCATAACCAATGACTCTTCGTATGCTTTATCCTGATCTTTGATTAATGATGTTCTCTCTTGTTCCTTTACCACCTTAGCTATTTCTACATTATCTAATGCTGTTTGTAACATTTTTGTTGTTACTACTTCCTTTGGTCTTACTACTTCTTTTGGTGCACTATTTACATAACTCTGAAATACATTCATTTCAGATAAATATTCACGTTCTTCTATGTGTTCACTTGTTTGCTGTTTTCCTAAACATAATGAGATATCCGAAAATGATAATGCTCCTGAACTCTGGAAAAATTCCGATCCCATTTAATTTAAATACTTTTAAATATTTAAATTAAATATGTTCTATTATCTATTTATTTATTTAAATTATATACTTAAACAGAACGTCTCGCTGTTTTAGCACGACGTGTTTTACCTCTTGTCGCGCTTACTGTTTTACCTCTAATAAATCTAACCGCGCCAAACTTTCCCTTTTTAGCTAAGGTGTATCCAGCTTTTCTAAATCTTGATCCCTTTTCTTTCTTCATTTTAAGTGATTTTGATCTTGATACGATTCTTCCTTGTGAATTTTTTAATAAATCACCTTTCTTTAAATCTCCTGAAGTCTTGTAAGCATTATCATGCCATACTGACGCACGCGATCCTACTAATTTATCAAACTTTTTACCATTAACATTGTATTTGCCATCTGGTCCTTTATTTACTCTCTTAACCATTATAATATATTATAAGAAAAAAACTTCTTAAATTACATTTATGTTTTTGGAATAGTTCCTACCTTTATTAGTTCTGCCCTTGATTTATTTTCATCTAATGTTTGATATACCTTACTAGATAATTCCATATATTCTTCCTTTAATTTGTCATTATTCATCCATTCAGGATTTGCATCCTCCCAATCTTTAATTAACTTTACATATTCATGTTGTAATTTACGATCTCCTTTTGTTATTAACGCATTTACTGTTGAATCCTCATTTTCCCAATCCTCCGCATTTTTTATACACAACTTTTTTCTTTTTTGATCTACACAATGTATTGGTCTTTTATATATTCCTAGTTCATCCAACTTCCTACATACTATATCTGATATACTTTTTGTTATATTAGATTCCTTTAACTCATTTAAACTTGCTGAATCCAATTCTATTGAATTTATAAATTCTGACCAATTTATCGCATCCTTACAATCCTCTTTTAAAAATACATGCAAATTAAATTGTGTATTATTATTTGTTGTTGTATTACCTACCTTCGGTATCAATTCCATTATCTGCTTATCCTTTTCATCCATTTTCTTTAATAAATCTATTATTAATGCATCTTTCTCTCCTTTTTGTGTATTTCCATCACCTTTTACCTCTAATTTATAAGTTGTTTTATTTTTACATGATTTTGTATGTTTCCATAAACCTGATCTGTTCTTATAAATTTTACCACAATAATCACAAATATTTACTTCAGTCTCGCTACTTTTTGTATCCATTTTGTTTCCATCCGTTTCCATTAGATGTTTACGTGTTGTTATATGTTTGTTATAATTGGATTTATATGACGTTCTATAGTCACAAACTTTACATTCAAAAATTTGCTTAGTACTTTTGATACTTTTGGTTTCCATAATATGGAAACAGAAAAATACTTAAGTATTTTGCTTAGTACTTTTCGATACTTTTTGGTTTCCATTTTAAAAGTCAGTAACACTTTTAAAATGCAAAAATAAGAAAAACATACCATTTACAATAAGAAACCAAAATGTCAATTTTTTAGGTTAGTACTTTTTGGTTTCCATCGGTTTCCATTTTTGGAAACGGGAAAAGTACTAAGCAAATCAACTTTTTTAAGTCAGTCACATTTTTTTTAATTTTATTTTTACTATTCTTACCTTATCAGTCTTATTGTATATTTTAATAAACTTTTTCAATTCTTATCAGGGATTTTTAAAAATAGACAAAAAAAAATGTCCAAATCGGGATTTCCCAAAAAAGAATTGAAAACACCGATTTTCGATGAGACTGACTTTAGGAACTTTTAGGAACTATTTTTTGGACATGACTTTTATGGGGGGACTTTTCAATCATACATTTTATTTGTTATTTTATGTAGGTATAAGTATAAATTGAATGAACTTAAAGAGTACATATAAAATTACCTATCACTTGTATGACATCAAAAGAGTTAGCGCATAAATACCAGAAGAAGTCCGATAAACAGCATGTTCTTGATAATCCCGATACTTATATTGGTTCGGTTGAATTGGTTGATTCATATAATTGGTTATATGACTCTTCTAAAAATGCTATTGTTTCCAAGAAACATGATTATATTCCTGGGCTTTATAAGTTGTTTGATGAGGGTATTGTTAATGCGCGTGATCATGTTGTTAGGATGATGATTAAAAATCCGGTAACTTTTATTAATATTGCTATTGATGATGAAGGTGTAATTACTATGGTAAATGATGGTGCCGGAATTGATGTAGCCATGCATCCTGAACATAATGTTTATATACCAGAATTGATTTTTGGCCACCTACGTACTTCAACAAATTATGATAAAACTGAGAAGAAAATTGTAGGTGGAAAAAATGGGTTTGGTTTTAAACTTGTTTTAATTTGGTCGGAATGGGGTATGGTTGAAACAGTAGATGATACAAGAAGTTTAAAATATGTTCAATATTTCAAAAATAATCTTGATACAATTGATAAACCTACAATTACTAAATGTAGAATAAAAGCATATACAAAAATTGTATTTAAACCAGATTATAAACGTTTTGGTATTGATAAGTTAAGCGAAGATATGCGTAATTTATTTATAAAAAGGATTTATGATATAGCTGCGATAACAGATAAAAGGGTAAAAGTAAAATATAATTCAGAAATTATTCCGATTAAAAATTTTCAGCAATATATTGATATGTATATTGGTTCTAAAGATGATACTAAACGTGTTTATGAAGAGGCTAATGAACGCTGGGAATATGCTTGCTGTTTAGCACCCGAGGACGAATTTACACATGTATCATTTGTAAATGGTATATGTACAAATAAAGGTGGTAAACATGTAGAATATATATTGAATCAGATCGTTAGAAAACTAACTGCGTATATCAAGAAAAAGAAAAAGGTAGATGTTAAAGCAAATACATTAAAAGAACAACTAATGTTGTTTGTAAATTGTTCGGTAGAGAATCCGGCATTTGATAGCCAAACTAAGGATTTTATGAATACACCCATTCCTAAATTTGGATCTACCTGTGATGTTAGTGAAAAATTTATTGAAAAAATTGCAAATAAAAGTGGATTAGGTGTAATGGATATGGCATTGTCTTTGACACAAGTTAAAGAGAATAAAGAGGCAAAAAAAACCGATGGATCTAAGGTGAAATCAATTAGAGGTATACCTAAATTGGTTGATGCTAATTTTGCTGGTACATTAAAATCTGAATTGTGTACATTAATCCTCTGTGAGGGAGATTCAGCCAAAGCAGGTGTGATATCTGGATTATCCAAAGAAGATAGGGATATTTATGGTGTGTATCCATTGAAAGGAAAGTTATTGAATGTTAGAGATGAAACAGCAAAAAAAATTGCGGATAATAAAGAAATTTGTGAGATAAAACAAATAATGGGTTTAGAAACTGACAAAGACTATACCCCAGAGGAAATTAAAACTAAACTGAGATATAGCAGGATAATGTTTATGACAGATCAAGATTTGGATGGAAGCCATATTAAGGGGTTGGGTATTAATATGTTTGATAGTTTGTGGGAGTCGTTAATACAAACGGAAGGGTTCATAGGATTTATGAATACTCCAATTATTAAAGCTAAAAAAGGTACTGAAGAACTTTTGTTTTATAACGAGGGGCAATATGATTTATGGAAAGAAAGCACTGATACAAAAGGTTGGAATATTAAATATTACAAAGGTCTTGGTACAAGTACATCAGCCGAATTTAAAGAATATTTTAAAAATAAAAAGATGGTTTGCTTTAAATGGACTGAACAATACAGCAAGGATTGTATAGACAAAGTGTTTAATAAAAAAAGAGCAGATGATAGGAAAATGTGGTTAGGTAATTATAACAGAAAAGATTATCTTAATACAGATAATCAACTGGTTCCTTATGAAGAGTTTGTAAATAGAGAGATGAAACATTTCTCAAAGTATGATAACGATAGATCAATTCCGAATTTAGTTGATGGGTTGAAATTGAGTTTGCGTAAAATCTTGTACTCAGCTTTTAAGAAGAATCTAAATAAGGAAATTAAGGTTGCACAATTTAGCGGTTATGTTTCAGAAAATAGTGCATATCATCATGGAGAGGCATCATTAAATGGTGCTATTGTCGGTATGGCGCAAGATTATGTAGGTTCAAATAATATTAATTTATTGATGCCCAACGGCCAATTTGGAACAAGATTGTCTGGTGGTAAAGATAGTGCATCAGAGAGGTATATATTTACAATGTTGAATCCAATTACCAGGTGTATATTTCCACAAGAGGATGATATGGTATTGGATTATTTGGATGATGATGGACAATTGGTTGAACCGATTTATTACGCACCGATAATACCATTGCTTTTGGTAAATGGTTCAAAGGGTATAGGTACAGGATTTGCCACGGATATTCCAAGTTATTCACCAAAAGAAATTATTAGATATTTAAAAGGTAAGTTGAATCATGAAATACATAATGAATTTTCGGATATGTTATATTATGAAGGGTTTAAAGGTACAATTGCAAAACAGGAAGAAAACAAATTTATAATTAAAGGTTGTTGTGAAATTATAGGAGAGGACAAACTAAGGGTTACTGAGCTACCAATCGGTGTTTGGACTGATGATTATAAAGTGCATTTAGAAAGTCTGATTAAAGATAAAATTGTAAAAGATTTTGAAGATAATAGTACAGAGAAAGATGTAAATATTACAATTATCTTTATGAAGGGACAACTAATCAAAAGTGATGAAAAAGTTCTAAAAATGAGTACAACAAAAACAACAACAAATATGCATGCTTTTGATGCGAATGAAAATCTTAAGAAATATGAAAAAGCAGTAGATATTATAGATGAATTTTATACTAAACGACTTGAAATATATCATAAAAGAAAGGATAAACAATTGGAGGATGGTTATATGAAACTAAATAAATTAAGTAATAAGGCAAGATATATTAAATGTGTATTGGAGGATGAAATAGATCTTAGAAAAAAGAAGAACTCGGTTATTGTGTCTCTTTTAGAGGATATGGAATTTGATAAGGTAGATGATAATTATAACTATTTAATTAAAATGCCTATGGACTGTGTTTCTGAAGAAAATATTGAAAAGATAATGAAAGAACGTGATGAATTGCATGTAATGCTTGATAAATTGAAAAATACAACTGTAGAAACGATATGGTTAGGTGAATTGGAAAAGTTAGAAGAAGAATATAATAAATTTATTCAAATAAAATGTAAAACTTATTCAGTTAAAAAAGAATTAATTATTAAAAAATCTAAAATTGTTAAAAAGAAGAAATAAATATATATATAATATGAATATTTTTTATTATATATGTTGTGGTTGTTATACTGATACTAGATATAATGAAAAAAGAGATTTTATTATTATAAGAAATAAGAATAGGCAAATATATTTAAAGGGAAAAAAATATTAGTAGATAATATGAATCGTTTAAGCAATATTATGAGTGTTAATTCTAAAATAATTTTAGATAGCCGTGCAATAGCTAATGCTATCTCATTTCATAATATAGCATCAAATAAAATAACATCAAATAAAATGGTATATGGTGATGAAGTAAATAATCAAGAAATTAAAGAATTTAGACAAAAACAGTTATTGGATAGGTTTTATAGGAATAAAATACCTACGCCGTTATTTAATAACCCATTAGAATTTAAAATAGCGTATATAGATTTCAAACAAAAGCAAATGATGGTTCGTTCAGAAAGAAATAAAAATGATATTTTTTTAAATGATATGTCTTGTCAGGAGGATGATTTAACTGCAGTTTAAACATATAATATAATAATATATTATGATATATGTTTATAAATATGATTATGAATCACATAATTATTTGATAAGACATAAAATAAATGGATTAAATAAAGGAATTGGCAAAAAAAATGATCTAATTAAAAATCTGGAAACCTTAATAGATGGTATATTTTCATTAAAAAGATTAAGATTTCAATTAAAAAAAATGTTTTCAGAAAAATGTGGATGGAAATGGCCAGATGGAGAAATAATATCTGACAGGGTTTTAAAAATTATGATTAATAATATTATATTTAAATATGGCAATATTAAGATAGAAGATTATCAAATTCTTCGTAGACGTAAACTAGTAGGGATATTTAAAGAATGTGAGATAAAAAATAAAAATAAAAAGATATATGAAAAGATATATTTTTATTTATGTTGTTTTTAGTTAAACAATGTTCAATAACTTATTTGTTTTAGTTTTTACACAAAATAGCTTATGTAATAATATACCAAAACCGTACCATAAAAATATAGATAATTCAAGTGTTATATTAGTTAGATAAGATGTTATAATAGCCGCTATTAAAGTACTAAGATGATCTATAATAGGTGCATCAAATATCCTATATTTATGAAGTCCAGTATTGGGTTTTCCAAATAAGTCTTTATATTTATGAAAAGGACAGAACGCCATTAATAAATATAAAGATAAATATAAAGATAAAGATAATCTAGATATTATTTTTAATTATAAGAGAGTCACACATTTTATCGTGTTTATATAAGGTTCTTCCAACTTGTGCTAATGAACAAGGTGTACAAAATATTGTTACAAATGAATCTTCACAATTAGAACCAGGTATATTATTTTTTTTTCTTAATATGCGTCTTGAATAAGTGGCAATGTATAATATATATATAATAGATGCATAGTATAAAAATAGTCCTAAAGTTTTATAATAAGGATACGAAATATATGCACCTAAATTTAATGTGATATAAGTTAAAAATATTTTGTAAAATCCAAGAGGTTCATTGGAAATATATTTATATAACATGGCAGTATAAACTGTAGGAAAACAAAAAGAACATAACATGCTAGGATACATATTATTAAAACAATCACATAATCCGCCATTCCAAGGATAAGGTCTATATTCATCAACTAATACTGTATGTTGTACAGTTATATTTTTAGCTTGAGGTATATTTTCTGTTACTAATGGTTCATCTATATTAACGTCAGACATATCTATAGATTCTTGATTAATAGTACTATCAGAAGACATAATATAATATTAATATATATATTTTTAAATGACCTAAATATATATATTAAAAAAAGCGATTGAACATAGCTGTTTTATTCTTAAAACCAGAATGATTAGGATTATCAAGAGGGGTTACTAATGTGCTAACATCATGTTTATATTTAATATAGGCTTTGGCTTCACTTAGTAATTTAGGTACACAATAATCAACAACGAGATTGTTAATGTTTTGTATTTGGTCAGATATATTGCATTTTAAATTATTGGTGTTTTGTAAATATATAGCTCTCATTATAATTTTAAGATTAGTGATATCTTGTTGTGCTATAATAAATTCTTTATTAGATTTCAAATAAACTTCTGCTCTAATGGCATTTTGTATTATTTGCATATTTTCTTTAGAAAAGTATGCTTGAGATAAACTAGAACATTCATGTGTTCCAACTAAGGCTTCATTATAATTGGATGTTTCATTTATTTGTGATTTAGATTGTAAAAAATTAGAATTATTATTATTTGTTTCTATAAGATTAATTCTTCCATTTGGAATAGTCATATATATTTATATATCAAAAAAATATATAGTAAAATATATATAATGGATCCATTTATTAATTATCTTATCAAAATTGGAGGTATGATTACTATTCTTGCGTTGTTTGCTATATTTCTATCTTTTAGATTTACTAATGTTTTAAGTAGTGTTAAATGGCCACCTGAAGAACAAAAATGCCCAGATTATTGGAGTCATTCATTTGATTCAACTGGCTCGGAAGTATGTAAGGATGTAAAAGATCTAACCAACTTAGGCACATACAGCGATAGCACGGCGGGGGAGCTCGTTACACCTTATGAATTAGGTATAGAAGATGCGGAGGCTTCTATCTGGTCTACTACATGTAATAAAAAAGCATGGGCAGATAGTTATGGTTTAACATGGGATGGTGTAACAAATACATCACAAAGTTGTGATACAGATTTAGATGATACATATGATAATAGTACATTATATCAAATATTGCAAAAGGTTTAATTAATATATTAAATAATTGAATAATGATTATTTAATATATTTGGAAATATTAATGAACTTTTGTGATGATATAATTGGATATATGTTACCATATGTAAATGAAACATGGTTAAAATTAACTAATAAATCATATTATAAAAAATTTATAAATACATATACAATATCAGATACAATATCAGATACGGTAATTAGGAGATTAATTAGAAAAGATTCATATTATATATTTAAGTTAATATTAGATGTTAAAATAGGTAGTTATGTTAAAAGAAAAAGATACGTATATGGTATAAATGTTTATAAAAATTATGTAGAATTTATGATTTATTATACGATAAAAAATGAAGCAACACAATGTTTAAATATTATAAAACAATATGATAGATATTTAATTAAAAATAAATAATATAAAATAATTATGAATATAAATAAGTTAAATGAAATAATTAATAGAACCGATACTGAAAAAATAGTAAAAGATTTTTTATTTAATTTTCAGAAAAATAAGAACAATAATATAAAACGTGGTATATACGTTTATGGTGAGCAAGGATGCGGTAAAACACAGTTTGTTTTTAATTTGCTAAAACATCATGAGTATGATATAATAAAATATAATGCTTATGATTTAAAAAGCAATGGTGGTATAGAAGGTTTACTAAAATATAATATTTCAGATACAAGCGTTGCGAGTTATTTTAATAAAAATAAAAATAAGAAAAAGATGGTTGTAGTAATAGATGAAATGGATGGGTTAAACGTATCAGATAAAGCAGGAATTAATTCATTAATTAAATTGGTTAGAGAAAAGAAGACCTTAAAACAAAAAGCTGAAGGTTATACAATAATACCTATTGTATGTATTGGTAATACAGATTCTGATAAAAAAAATAAGGAATTAATGAAATGTAGTGTATTATGTAAATTAGAAATGCCTACAGATATACAAATAAAATCATTAATAAAATATATATGTATTGAAAATAATCTAATTATTAATGATAATATAGAATATAAATTAATAAAGTTTATAAATAATGATTTAAGAAAATTTAATTTTATAGTTAAAATTATACTTAAAAGTGATAGTATAATGATTAATAATATATTAAATAATATATTAAATGTAAATAATAGCGATGAAACAGTAAAGAAATTAACGAAGAATATATTTGAAAATAATTATATGATAAGTAATCACAATCAAATAATTAATGATAATGATAGAACAACAGTAGGTTTATTATGGCATGAGAATTCTATAGATATCATTTCTAAAATGCCTATAAATAATGGTATTAAATTATATTATTTTATATTAAATAATATTTGTTTTGCGGATTATATGGATAGAATAACTTTTCAAAAACAAATATGGCAATTTAATGAGATATGCTCGCTAATTAAAACATTTTACAGCAATTATTTATTACATAAAAATATAAAAAATGATTTAATAAAGCTATCAGACATAAGATTTACTAAGGTATTAACAAAATATTCAACCGAATATAATAATTTTACATTTATTCAAAATTTATGTTATGAATTAAATATGGATAAAAAAGATATGATAGGTTATTTAACTTATTTAAAAAATAATAAAAATATTAATGATGTATTAGAAGAGTTAGAATATTACGATATATCATTATTAGATATTAATCGTATTTTTAGATATATTGATGTTTTATTATATAATCCTACTTAACTGTAATACTTTCCTGCTGTTCATTAATAATATTTTGTTTTGCTAGATTATCATTAACAGTATCTTTTTGTTGCCTTTCATGCCAAACTTGCTTAATATTCCAAGAAATTTCTACATTCCTATGATTTTCATACTCTTCTGGTGATTCGTAGAACAACTTTGCTGTAGTAGTCATTTTATCATTTGTTACAGGAATCATTACTCTCCAAAACAGCTTTTCATCTGGTGATCCAATCTTAAAATTATAATAAGGATTACCTGTTACTGCATTAACAATTGTTTGTCCAATCTCATTATTACAATAATAATCTTTAATTTTTTTATGCATCCGAGAATGTTTCTCGGGGATGAGAGAATTAATGTTGATATTGTCTTCGTTGTAAGATTCCATGATATGTTACCTTATATTAGATAACATATTATGTTTCAATTTTTTCAAATAACTGATTTTTAATTAAAATAGATTGTGCGCTCTTTTTATCTATAATCATATTTAAATTTATAATTTGTTTTTCCTTATTTTCTTTATCTAATAGTAAATCTTGAATGTGCTTATCTCGCTGTTGTAATATTTGAACTAACTCCTGTAATTTTTTGTTTTGTTCATTTAAATGTTGTAATATTTGTTGCTGTGTCAAAGCTACAGGTTCTCCACCAGGTTGTTGAAGCATTATTGTACTATTTTGATTTTTATTTTGTTGTTCTTCTTGCATTTTGTTTCTTTCTTGCTCTATTTCCTTAATTTGTTTTAAAACATCTGGCTTCATTGCAGGTTCACCTGGTTTATAATTTTTTAATAACTCATCTATTTCATCTAAAAAGAATTTTTTAAGTTCAGGTTCTTTAATAAAATCATCTATAATCTTATCACTTGTTTTAACAAATTTTGGATGCGGATTATCTAATAACTTCTTTTTATCAAACGTGTTGTGATTATGTGAAAATACCAAAATAACCTTTTTTGGATCCAACTGAACGAACGGAACTGTATAATTTTTAAGAAATGCCTTTTCTTCCGCGAGTGCTGCATGATCTTCATATCTGTTATCATTTAATAATTCTTTTCTAAATGCAAATGTTCCTGCTGTAGCATGATTAGGACCATAAGGACCAAATTGTATCATTTGATTAATGTGTTTAAAAAATATATATATTTCTGAGCTACCAGCACACAAAGCTTTAGGATTCTTAAGCAAGACATCTACAGCATGTGATATTCTACAAGGTGGATAATAATCATCATCATCCATATACACTATAATATCTCCCTTAGCATGTTGATGTAAAAGGTTTCTCTTTTTTCCCAGCGGTATTTTTTCATCTAATTTAATATACTTAATTTGTTCTATATTAGCTTCTACAATAAGGTCTTCTATTTTATCTGTACCATCATCTATTATAATCCATTCTATTTTATTCATTGGATAATCTTGATGTTTAAAACATTTAAACATAAAAGGTATAAATGGTCTTCTGTTAAACGTAGGAGTACATACACTAACAAATGGTGGATCTTTTTTTTGTTTTTCATAGATCTTTTTTTGAAGTTTATTTTTAATATTATTATCTTCAGAATTTACACCACTATTCTTAGAAGGATTCCTACTTTTTTTCCCCATATGAAATAAATAGTTTTAAATATTTAAATCTATTTATTGGCAACAAAGTAATAATACTAACCCTCCTATCATGGATCCTATCACCGTTTTTGATGTATTAGGCGTTAGGCTCTTAAGAGCTGAATATGTTATCATTATTATAGCCATAATGGTTAAGGAAAATTTATTCTTTCTAAGATGTTCTAATTTTGATTGTTTCTCATCTGGCTGTAATGTACCAAATAGCACTAATATCATTATTTGTAACTGAGCGTATATGGAGTATAAAAATGTGGTACCTAATCCCCATAAAGGAGCTAACCACCAACCTATAAATAAAAAGACAATTATTGTAACACCCAGTGATATAAGATAAGCGAACTGTGATTGTGATACATCTCTAAGAACGCGAAAAAATAATGATCCACCCTCCTCACCCTTCTTAACCGTCCAACCTGCGGCTATCCAAGCTCTGTGTATGGCATACATGATAATTCCATTATTCATTGCTGCAGCATCCTCACTCCTGCTTGCAGCGTTTTGTAAATCCCCCTCCACTTCTTTATGGTCCGACGCCAGCTTTCCAAACGGGCCCCCTGCGCGCGCCCACTCGGCCGCTTTGCCAAGCGAACCCTTCGCCCCGCCTGTCTTAGAATCCTGTTTAGCCATCCCAAAGCTCCCTACATATCCTCCTAGAGTACTTATAAAACCTGCTAATAATAAACTACCAGTCCAAATCTTGAGGCTACTCGCCTGCTTGTTCCCCATAGGTTTTGTGCCAAGTATTGAAGCTATTGTTTCTCTATTAATTAACATTAATGGTATTAGTCCTGACCAATAAACCATCCAATGGGGATGATTAACTGAGGCAAATAATGCTATAAAGAATGCTAAAAACATAGGTGCCTTAAGATAAAATAATATCAATAAAGCAATAGGGATTAAAAAGTTTTTAAATGCCCCAAGATCTTTAATAGACTCAATGAATTTAATAAGTATTGCAGACATATACATGTTTGACGTGTCTTTAATTTTTTCAGGCCAATTTTTCAATAATAATTCACCTTGAACGGTAACATCACATGCCGCACACCAATTTTCTATTCCAGATCCAGGATCTATAGACTTATCTATGTTTAATTTGTTGTCAGCATGTATGGTACTTGGAAATAGTCTCTCTATTCTATTAGCTAAACTATCTACACCAGTTTTAGGTAATTCAGACAAAACATTTAGGTTACCACCAACAATGCCTATTAACATAACAAGTGCTACATAAGAAATGCCATTTATAATAAAATCTAACCAGTTGTCTTTTTTTTGTACTTTAAATAACTCACTCTTCTTAGCAGTTAATGATTTTAAAACATTATTACCTTTAGAAACACCAAATGTATCACTAAATAATCCTTTATCGGTTTGACCCTCTCTAAATGATGTAAAACCTTCATTATTATCTTTTTTTTCCTTAGTTTTAAGACCTTCTTTATTTGTAAATCCATCCTGATTTGTGTAACCGAGCGAAAATAAATTAGTTAATACATCACCCAATGCACCCGATTCTCTCTTTTCAAGACCTTTATCAAGTAATGCTTTAAGTATATTTAATATATGTTCTTTCATCATAAAATTAATAATAAATTTATTTTTTTTATTAAGAACATTATTATCATCGTCATATGTGGTAGTTACTTTATATGATTCAAATGCATTAGACATATTTTTATATAAATTCTTATAGTCAAATTGTAGGATAGCTATATCGCTTGCTGGCTTCCTCTCACCACCTTTCTCCCCCCATACCACAATAGTATCTCCGGTCAAAGGAATATTTAAACTACTTTCAGGAATAATAACACCATCTTCATAAACATTACTGGATAACGTATAACTTTTATTAGAACTTATAATATTTAAAATTTCAAATGCATATTCAGTCCCTTTAATTGCTACTGATTCAGCTTCAGCAGCATTAATAGCAATACCATCTGCAACCATGTTTTTCATTTCAAATTTTTTTCTTTTTCTAGACATACCCGATAAATTTCTGACAGCAGGATCACTAGATCTTAATTGTGTCTCTATAGCTTCTTCAAAAGCTATACGTTTATTATAGATTTGAGGATGTGCAAACTCCATAAATGTAAGCAAAATTTTCCAACTTTCAAGTGATCCATCTGGTACATACGCTGGTCGCTCTGCCCCAACACTACCATCCACAATGTATTTAAATCCTTTCCCATCTACACCGAAAGGTGGTGCTCCCCCCACCAAAAGACAAACCATTTCAGGTGAACCCCATGGCCAGTCTTGCGTAGACATCAAAGGACAATACCAAGCACTTCTTTTAATTGTTTGATTATTTCCCTCTACATCTGTTATTTCTTGTTTACCATTATTATCAACTTCTAATTCTCCAGGCTTTTCAACTAATGCATCATTTGTTAATCGGTATCGGTCAGCTAGATCTATCAAGCTTCCTTGAAATTTGCGATCGGTTGGATCACCAAGATCGTTTTTATGATATATTTTTGGTAAAATAGAGATAATATCTTCATAACTTGTTATTTTATCTTTAGCTATTGTTTCTGCTACATAAGAACCGTTAGTTGCGATAAACTCATATTTTGTGTCTATATCCCAAATGGGTGCATAAACCTGACTGGGTTGACTAGTATAAGACTTAAAACCCTCTTTGCACATTAAAATAAATAATACACATTTATACCACATTAATTCATTTTCAAATACATGATCAATTATAAACATTCGTTGCGCAGAATTTTCTATATTAGCATTTAGTGACTGTGGATTCCAAATATTATCTGAATCACGTACAAGATTTTCACTAATTGTATTTGGACAATTACCTTTATCGGCCAATGCTTGTTTTAAAATAGTCTCTGCAGCATTTTCTCCATCAAAATTTATATTATCTACGTCTAAACCATTAATGTACTTTTCACATAACTCAGCGCCGTCGCCACCAGAATCAAGTGTCGCCGGATCGCGACTATACTTATTCGCAGCTAAACATAAAATTCCTGGTCTATTATTACCATCAGTGCCATCACCTTCATTAGGACCTATTAAATTTTCATCAGAATATTCGGATACATATTTTAAACATCCTGCTACATCCTGAAATGTAACCTTATTTAAAATAAAATAATCATGATTTATCCAAACTTTATAAGGAAATGTAGCTAATTCTTTTCTATATTTTAAGTATAAATCCTTTGTATATTTATCATTAGTATCTTTTGTATCAGTAATATATCTAATTTTTAATATAGTATCTGCTCTTTTTGCACGTAAACATAAATTCATTAATACTACATACTTTTCCATTAAATCTAACTCTATGCTGCACTCAGTAGTACTTATAGGATGTGATAAATTAGTACGAAGTCCCATTTTAGCTCTTGCTTTTTCTAATTTTTCAAATGTATCTTTTAAACCTTTTCTCTTTCCAGAATCCTCTGTTATTTGTGGGGATGTTAACATATTGTTATCTTTTTGGTAACTTATATTATATATTTTTTCATCTTCCGTAGATTCTGGAGATTCTTCTTTTTTTATATATTTATAAACATTATCTAGATCAGAACATCTAGTATTATTATAACCTGTATCATATATGTCGGTTTCTTCTCCTACATTGTAATCCCATAATTGTGCACCAATACCCTCTGCTATTGTTTCTGAAGTGGAATTTATACCAAAACATTTTTTGAATGAAGCCTCCCAGAAATCTATCTCTGTCCACGATTCATCAATATTATTTCTATTTTTTTCAACATTTTTTGCAATTTTTAAATAAATTTTTCTCCATTTTGATATACTTTTTAGTATAGTTTCTTCATATTTTGTTATATCTTCATCTGATACCCATTTACCAACGTATTCCAATTCTGGTTTAGGACATGTAGTTAACCCTTCTTTGATATATTTTTCCATTTTGAATGTTTCAATATATCTATTTATGAATCCTTCCGTTTTATCTCGCCATCCTTGAAAAAAATATTTTTTATTTTTTTTTTTTTTCCATTCTTTTCTTGCCGCCGATTTGGCCGCTTTTTTTCCCGCCGATACTTTTTTGTTAGCTGTTTTTTTACCCGACGATATTCCTTTAGACACCGTCCTCTTTCCCGACGATATTCCTTTAGACACCGTCCTCTTTCCCGACGATATTCCT
>MDSV01241119.1_pt1 | contig 19957 bp, 9 predicted proteins | sample 810851 | NCBI WGS metagenome assembly MDSV01 (sample SAMN05326640, study PRJNA326480) | marine metagenome | isolation source: seawater | place: Atlantic Ocean: North East | collected 2012 | reverse complement strand
TTTCTGATTTTATCGAATATCTTCCTCCGAAAACTATGAGTATTGTAAGAACTTACATTAATCATAAGTGGCTTAAGAAGAATTTGCCTATTCTAGACAAGTTTTGGAAGGATGTAGTTCATTACCGTGAAGTTGGAATTAAATGTCACCCCGAATTTAAACTCCCCAAAAGGATTCTAGATATTACAACCGAAGACAATTCAGACGTTTCACCCGTTAATCTCACTGAGTGTTTGATTCTTGATTAAATTCATAAGAGTGAATTTAATTTCGTTTAATAGTTTAAAAGAATAAAATATACATAATCTAAATGGGAATTAGAGGATTAAATGCCCTTATAAAAAAGCATTCTCCCGATAGTATAACACAAAATGACATTAGAAAATACTATGGTAAAATTGTAGCCATAGATTGTAGTATACTACTTTACAAATTTAAATATGCATCAAATATTGAGAATTCACATTTAGTTGGTATAGCAAATAGGGCAAAATTTTATGTAATGAATGGAATTCTACCTGTTTTTATATTTGATGGAGTTCCTCCTGAAGCCAAAAACATTACACTAGAAAAGAGACAGGCTGCTAAACATAAAATATACATTCGTTTAGACGAACTCAAGGGAAAAGTCCCACGGAGTGAGGAAGAAGAACTTGAAATAAACAATGAAATTGAAAAACTACAATCACAGATTATAATTGTAAAAAAGTATCATGTCGAACAATGTAAAGAATTTCTAGAAAAATCCGGTATTCCTTATTGTACAGCTCCAAACGATGCTGAAAAGTATTGTGCTTTTCTTCAAAAAAACAAATTAGTAGATTACACCGTTACTGACGATTCTGACGCTCTTACATTTGGCTGTTCCAATGTTTTAAAAACAAGTATTAGTAAGCAAATAACGGAGATTGATTTAGAAAAACTACTAACAGACATCGACATGTCGATGGATAATTTTGTAGATTATTGTATTCTATCTGGTTGTGATTATACAGAGTCTATTCCTCTGATAGGTCCAATAACTGCATACAATCTAGTTAAAAAACACGGGTGTATAGAAAATATTGTATCAGGTGGGATAAAATTAACCGATAATTTTAATTACATAATTTGTAGAGATATATTTACTACATTTAATTATGAATTACCAGAACCATTCTCTATGAAAAAAACAGATAAAGACATTATAATACAATTTATGAATACACACAATTTCAGAGATAATGTAATTTCCAAATTTATAAAAATTTTAATTTAATTTATTTTATTTTGAATTAATTTTAATTTAATTTCTTTTCTATATATTAAAATAAATGTCTGACGATCTCCTCGATCTATATTTTGGCGCCAAGCGCCGCCGCCGCTCGCGTCGCTCGCCTAAGCGCAAGACCCGTCGTTCCCCCCTCCGCCGTCGTCGTACCCGTAGAATTTCTAAGGCTAAGACTTCGATTATAGTTGCTGGCCGCAAGCGTAAGCTTTACAAGGGTAAGACCGGTGCTCTCTACTACCGCTCCAAGGGCCGCAAGGTCTACATTAAGAAGCGCCGTACCCGCAAGAGCACCAAGCGTACCCGCCGTAGACGTACCAAGAGACTAAAGATGACTAAGGCTGCCATCAAGGCTCGTCGTGCCTACCGTCGCCGCAATCGCAAGTCTACCCGCCGTGGTCGCAAGAAGAGACTAAAGATGACTAAGGCTGCCATCAAGGCTCGTGCCGCCTACCGTCGTCGTCAGCGCCGTTCGCGTTTCGGTCTCTGGTAAATGTGTAATTTAGTGTGTATTGTGTAATGTAATTAAATCATATTAATTCTTATTGTGAATTTAAATGATTTAGTTAAAATAAAATAGAATGTTTTATTTTTTTAGATTAATGATGTCTTCAAATGTTATATTTTCTTTTTTAATATGAAGTATTTTTTCTATTGTCCTGATTGTTGTAGGTATTGTTTTATCATCATCTACCTTTAATATATCCATTTTATTATTGTCTACATTAACCTCAATTATACACCCACTCTTGTAATTTTCAAGGCTTCTAATTGACTTGATGTATTCCATACCTTCCGGTGTATTATTTCTAATTTTAGCAAAATGCTTCAATTTTTTAAAATTGGTTGTATATACATTTATATCTTCATCATCATCTTCAAATAACAAATTAAATGTGATTTCATTTGCGGGTTTCCATTTAAAACACGAGTAATTTATACCTGTTGTAATGGGTAAATTATTTGGTATCATAAAAAGTTCTTCATTTTCAAAATTCTCATTTGAAATGTCTGAAATACAGCGAAAATATTCTAATGTATTTAATTTAGGTTCTGATTCTATTGTATTATTTACAAAATACTCAGCTTCAGACATTCTATCTATATAAGAATAGTTATTTACTTTATTACCCCCTGTCATAAATACATCACAGATTGTAATGTTTTCTTTGGTGAATGAAATATCAAATATACTACCATAGAAATATTCGTGATAGCAGTTTATATGTACATTATACATGGTAAAGTCTTTAAGGATTACAACAGATACATTTTCTGCGCTAGAATTTATAAATGTAAATAGTATTCCTCTTCTCGTGTCGGTAGTATTTTTCTTCGTATATATGTAATTATAGTCTTTGAGTTTTGTAAAATGAATCTTTTCTAAATTTACAGATGTTTGAGCTGGGAAATAATAATCGGTTCTACCAGTCCAGTTATTATTCAGTAAAAATATAACCTGTTTTTTATAATCTTCATCTATAATTTCGGATAACATCTATATTAATTACATATTATATAATAACACACAGTCTTTAAATAAATTTAAAGGTAAATTACATTAAATCTAAATGACTTTTTCTACCAGAGAAGAAACACTTATAAATTTCCTGTTATCTTTCTATAAAAATAAAATGTCTCGTCTTCGTGACATAGTCTATCAAAACACTCCTTTAAGTCTAAGATTATTGGACTGGTTGGTAACAAATTATTCAAAGAAATATAATATTATATACCCTTTATATAAATCAAACGGTGATACTATTTATTTTAATATATACCTAGACTATAAAAACCAACTAAAAGCTTATTCTAAAAAATACTTTGATCCGTTTTGTAGACAAAGAAGAATAATTATAGATATGAATACATTAAAATGGAAAGAATATACATCTGGATATGAAACATTGGATAAAGAAATAATAACAACCGTTGGGCAATTAAATTTTTTTAGGTGGGTATTAGAAAATAAAATTTATGATTATGCTATAAGTAATATTTCATTAATAGATTCTGATATGAATACAACTCTTTTAAATAAAAGAAAAGACAAGCGCACTGTTTTATCTCCTAGTGCTGTAAAGGGTATATATACAAATAATTTAAATGTAACAATTAAATTTAAAGGATAGAAAATTTATTTAAAGTCTTATAATATAATTAAATATATCGTAATGGATAATCCACTAACAACATGGTTTTATTCTACTGGTAAAATTGTAACAGATTCTAATAAACAAAATGTAACACATTTTTTACTCGATGGGGGTAAACTAGATATATCTAAAGATTATGAATTATTTCAAGAAATGTATTCAAAATACATTAATTGTAAAAATTGTATAGTAGAAAGAAAAACAAATGTATTTAAATTTTTTATTGATTTTGATTTTAATTCAACCGAGGTCATAGATATATCCAATTACATTAAGGTCATACAAGATGTTATTCAACATATTTATCAAAAGACTTACATATGTATAATTACCACTGCTGATAAATTTAAAGAAAATATCAAATCGGATGTAAAATACATCAAACAGGGATATCATCTACATTGGCCAGACATCTTTGTTGATAAAGATATTGCTAAGTCTATTCGTAAAAATATCCTAGTTCGTCTTACTACAGAATTTGGTAAAATCGAAAGTTGTTATGATAACTGGGATAAAATTATAGATAAATGTGTTTATGATGCTAATGGTCTTAGGTTAATTGGGTCAGACAAATGTTCTATATCAGACGGTGTTAAACATTACGAAAATAGAGTATACATCATTAAATCGGTATACAACGGTAAAACCGTAGATTCTGAACTAACTAAACAATACATTAGTAATAATTTATTGGCTATTAAACAGACAAGTGTAAGAACTGATATTAATGAAATTACAAAAACTATCAATCTTCAGATTTATGAAGAAACAGAAGACACTGGTGATACTTCAACAAAAAAGGGATTCGTAAGACTCGATAAAAATTCATATGAATATATGGCTATTATTAAATTTTTCAAGAATTATATGTCATTGTATAAATCTGAAGATATTCGTATCATACAAAAATCTAAAGAAAACCCTGTTTATATCATAGCAACAAAATCCAAGTATTGTCAAAATAAAGGAGATTTTCATTCTCATAATAACATTTACTTCAAGTTAACTCCATCGGGTTTTTGTCAAAAGTGTCTATCTGAGAGTGAGGGGGAGTTTGGTTGTTGTAGAGATTATCAAAGTGCTCCTATACCTATTACACCAGGACTTGAGAGTGCACTAAATTGGAAAAAACCAAAAACAAAATCAGAAGAAGTACCCGTTTTTGAAAAATTCACACTTGAAAATATACTATTTAATATGGAAAACAGAATTACTAATAAAACTCAATCAATCGGACCTCCTAAGTCTAAAAAGAAATGATTACTGAAACAGGCTAGAATTTGAAATTATAACTCCAATTGAAATTATAATAGCTATTACAATCTGTCCTTTTATATTAATCTTTGTAACAGATTCCATTAAATAGGGAAACATATCATAAATTAATTTATAAATAGGCTGAGAATTTAATAAGAGATACATAAAAATAATTACCATAAATATTTTATGATTTTTTTTATCTTTCATATCATTTAAAATCACCTGCATCATTGTATCTTTTACGTTTTCTTTTTCAGGTGTTTTTATATCATTAGGATTTTTTTTTTTCGGAATAGGCATATTATTGTTTTGTCGTTGAGGTCTTTGATTATCTAATTTTACGGTAGTTTCTTGTTTAATATTTTCTAAATTAATTTGATTATCCTCTTTATTTTTATCTGATTCTATTAAATCTTCAATATTACATTCGAAGTTAGACATTGGTGTTATTATACATAATTATTAAAATAATACAATTTAAACGTTTTTATTAAAAAAAAAATATATATAATTATATAAAAGATATGGGTATTAGTAATGTAGCCATTAAGACGTTTAATTCATCAGGTTCTCAATCTGTTTGTAGAGCCAATAAATTTAAAGAAGACGCTTTAGTAGAATCTGATTTTTTAACTAAATGTACAACAAGTTATATATCAGGGACTGGTCAGACCGTTATTCAGGGTAGCATAAAGGGTTTCCCAACTGGTTTACCTACTCAATCGAGTAATCACGACACCTTTAATTTACCCGATGATGTTGATGCGATTAGCGATATTGTACTTACGGGTACAATAAATTTCGACATTCCAGAAAATCAATCTACGGAATTAACGTCATATGTAAATAGCACATCTATTTACTTTTCTGATTATCTATTTTTAAGTATGATAGATAAAATAGAGATTAAATTAGGTGGATTAATTATAGACACTATTACATCAGATTCTATTTATTCAAGAAATATAACTGAACTTGATGGCGAGGTATGTAAATATTCTGGTTCCAAAAGAATGTGTGAAAGCCCCAATGTTTATACTAACAGAAGATTCCCTAGAGCGAGATCCACGACCTACCCCGGAGACGGGAATACAGTCACGTCGCCCGGCGTGAATGTAGGAACCGCTGCGATAAAGAATAATAAAGTAGAGTGGTCTATATCTATTCCATTTACTGGGAGGGGTAGCAAAATGTCTAACGCTTTCTTACAATCCGGATCTACAACAAACACACTCTCAATGAAAGTTTACTATAATCATTTTGACCCATTAAGATTTCATTCTATTAGACAAGATATTGTTGATGGTTTGACCGGGGACCATGTTGATATAAATACTGAAAACTCTACAGGTACTGGATTTGCAGCATGGCCTCTATTTGGATATCATCAGGCTACTTACAGCGTTAATCAGGAAGCCGCTAATTGGAAATTCTCAACATCGGCAACTGTAACTACCCATATGATAACAGAGACTGAGAAAAACTTTATTAGAAACAATATAATAAATAGAACTTTAAATACATCGGAAACACTTGAGTTTCCAGAACCCCAAAAGCTTTTAAATCCAAATCGAGCTGGCTCATCTAATAACGGTGGCCCAATTGATTCAAAAAAACCAGAAGCGGAATATACAGAATTAATGTTTGATATTAGTAACTTTGAATGTAATTGCAGTCATATTATATTGTCTCTTAGGTTACCTTCTTTCAATAACAACAGTTTAACTAAACATATCGACACAGTTGGATATATCACCGACATCAACACAGCCGGACACTCGACCATGCATTTAGCAAATTTACAGAGATGGCCTGCATCTCCGGGAATTATTTATGATGACACCAAGACGCAAGCCGCCCCATCCGCCGCCAATGGACGGGGCCCATGGCCACGGAGCCCGATGATTCCTGGATTCTGGAGTGGTGTAGATCATGTAGAATCTTATAGTCCACTAATTCCAGACGATAATCGAGGAGATTTTAATTCTTCTGAAACAATAACTCATTACCCTCTTATACCGTTCGACGTATCATCTCCCTTGTCGGGTTCCTCCGATCTTGCTTCTACGCCTACCAGCTCCACCGCGCTCGTTGGACTCAATCCTAACCTCAAAAAACCTCATTATCCTATGGTTCCTAAGGTAGGGTATGTACAAGATTGGTTACATTCTGTTGAACTTGTAATTGGCGGCGAAAGAACCGGATTTGTTCCTGGTACAGCTCTTCAGATTTCTCAATTAAGTGACTATGGTTTAAAAAATCATAATAATGAAGGCATATACGTTTTAAAACTTTCAGATTCTGCATTTAGCACATCTGGTGTTCCCCTTTCGAAGTGTAATAGTATAAAATTAAATATAAGAATAAATAATGATATATATAACCCGCTGACCACAGAATGTGGTACAGCATATGAAGAATTATTGACGGTTACTAATTATGATTTTACAGGCAATATGCTAGGTGGTAATTCTACAGTATCAGGGAATCCAAAATTAGTTGCTACAGCTGTTGGAACCACGGTTCAGACTACAGTTGGTGGTTCTATATCATTTGCAGCCTAAAGTAATTTAACATAAAAATAATATAAAGATTTATACATATTTAAATATATTCTTTATATTATATTATAAAATGGCTACAGGGGCCTATAATGCGATATCATCTTATGATAATACAGGTACTCAATCATTAGCTGTAACAGATAAAATAAACGGGGTAGATTATTCCAAGTCAGTTTTTTGGAATGATGATGATAATGTTAAACAACTGATTTACGGTGCTAATATTAAACAAATACCAAGTTCAATTTCCACAAAAGATGCATCCTGGGGAGAAACTCAAATTTTTGAAATGTCTCAAGATATAGATGCCCTGGGTAATATATATTTATCTATTTTAATTGATTTAGATTTACCAGATACTCCATTAAATAATGGACCCCCTGAGACTTTAACCACATTACTTAGAAGACCGTCTACTAAAGAATCTATAACCCTCTGGGATTTAACAGAACCTATAATGTATAGAATTAGAGGAATAGCAAAAGGTTCTAATTTACCAGAAGGGACTCAGATAGGATATCCAAATGGATGGGAAGAAGACACTTCGGCACCTAATTACCCTAGTAAATTAAATAATATTCACCCATTCATGCACCCCGATGATCTTCCAGTATACCCAGAGTGGGATTTTAAACCAAGAGAATTTTTACAACTTGAATACCTTCCTATTCCCCCAAAGTCCAGGCCAACTTTAAGTGAATTTTTAAAAGAGGGTGGTTATTACGGAGTAAATAATAAAGAATATCTTTTTAATCCAGATATGAGAACTAATAAACACATATTAGATTTATTTAAGGATAGAGAAGAGTACTCTTTAGGAGATCCTAGACCAATGAGTTTTATCATGAAAGGATTTTACGGCGATACATTAAGATCTAGTCCTAACTACATAGGACATGATAATTTTATAAACGATTCTTTAGTACCATCTATTTATCAAACAACTTATAGACCACACGATTTAAGTTACATACCTAAATATCTATCATACAACGATTCTAAAAAGTTAATCAGAACTGGTAAGGAACACTTTAATGTAAACCCAGATGGAACATATAGTTTATATTCATCACCCGGTATCTTAGCCGATGATTTTTTTATATCCTATTTAACATCTGAAGATATTATAAAATTGGTGGATTATTATAATGATTCAACTATAACAACTACTTTGAGTAAAACCCCGTATCCAAATCAGGGTCCAACTATTAGTTATCAGGGAGATGAATATATGGGATTACCTGGAAGTCAGGACGGTGAAAATTCCGTAGCATTTTTTTTCGGTTCACAGGGAGGTAAATCTCCTCTCGGATGGCCACATAGTGTACACAATCATACACACGGTAAGGGCGAAAAATTATTCATCAACGGTGAAGTTTATTCATTGGGAATAGTCAGGAATATAATTACTCCATTTGAACCTAAATATATACTTGGTTCTAATAATAATCTATATTTAATAGAAGATGGAAGCTTAATTGAGTCTAATGTAATTATTAAAGAACGAGACCTTCTAAGTAAAACTGGAATTGGAGCCAAAGAACTTTATGATCAAAACGGGGGTTATATAGGAGCTTTAATTCCTAATAGCGAAGTATCTCTTCCTCTACCGGATAATAGTTATTCTATTACATTAGATAAAATACACCCTATAGCAGACCCCGAAGATCTGTCTCGAGATATACGCCATCAAGAAGATGATCATCATGGATATGCGTGTGTTATTAGCGGAGATGGTAATACTATGGTTTTAAGTCAGGGTAGGATGTATGGCAATCGCGACGGCTATCAAAATTTTCTCAGTAGAAACACCCTCCATGCAACGGCTGAAAGTCTAGAGCCTCAAACATGGAATCCCCAAAAGAAGGTCGATGATGTGGGACTTAATCCAAATTCTACTTATAATACTGATTGGGATAACGCTCTAAAACAAGGAGCTGCATTATTTCCTAATACTGTTTGTAAACGGGGGAAAATTAGAGTATATAAAAAAATTGAAGACAACTGGGTATTAAATAAAGTATTTGAGGCGGATAGTCATAATCATATGAGATTTAGACAGGGTGCTAAATCTATAAAAAGACCAGGTATTCAGGAATATATATATTTCGATCCTATACATCCAAAGTACTCCGAAGGGACACAATCATCACCAATCGGTCCCCCGGTTACTCTTCAGAAAACCCCTTGGGCTCCTGGATGTAAACATCATATAGCGGTTAATTATGATGGAAGTCGTGTTGTAATAGGAGAAGCAGGTGGACCTAATAACGCCGTATCAACTTATGATTATGATGGTACTAATTGGAAATTGAAACAGTATAAAATATCTGGACCAGAGGCAATAAATAATAGAGCCGAAGATTATTATATTAAACCAGGATATGTTTACACAGGTAATAGTAGCTATACATTTAATAATCACGGAGTTTCAGCTGGTATATATCCCTTACCTGATGATGTATGGGGTAGTGGTTTTGGTAATAACGTGGAATTATCTGCAAACGGAAGCATTTTAGCAGTTACTCGTTATAAAGATTCTGCCCTGGTTTATGAATGGAAGACAGATATTAGTGAATGGATGGAATATGGTGTTCAACCAACTGGTGTAGCAGATTGTATATCATTAACAAGTGATGGACATACTTTAGTAACTGCCAATTTTTCAACAGATCTAGTACATGTATGGGAATTTTCTTCGGCTAGAATATGGGTTAATATACAAACTTTAAACCTAAGATTTACAAATATGGCTGATATAAATCAACTACCTTATGGGTCGTATGCCGCGACTCAGTTAGACTTTAACAATCCTAATAATTTACCCGTTCCATCTGCTGCAGAATTAGAACCGGGTCAAGGTGGCGACATAATAAATAGTAAACCCGTAACTATATCAGGAGACGGTTCTAGAATTATAATAGGGGAGCATAATGTTGTAAGCACCAGTGGCATTGGTACAGGGCAAAGTCAAACAACAGGGTTCAGTCGTGTTTATGGTACCTCTGATACACCAGTAAAGGACGGGATATTGAGAATCTATACTAGAGTAACATCTTCTAATAGACAAACGCAGATAGATAAACGCGCCACACATGGAATATCTACAAATCTTACTATTGGAGAATGGGTTCAGTTTATTGATGAACACGGGGTCTATAATGAAATCCCATGTGGTGATGGTTGTTCGGTTTCTATGTCTGATAACGGTAGCAGAATAGTAGTAGGTTTACCAAATGAGGATAATAATTATACACCCGACTTACCTCAATTTCCACCACAAAGTCTTCTTTTAGGAACTCAGCAAGCCGCTATAGCATCTGAAATTCCTTTTTGTAGCTCATATGAAGATGCGCCTATTGGAGATTATTCTATTCAGAATCAGCCTGGTAATATCACTCCTAGAAGTGGAGTTCCTCAAGAGGGTTCTTCAATTTCTGCAAGAAGATTGGTACAGGTTGAAAAGGCGCAAGGATTAGCAAGAACATATGGAAACCCAAATGACATTTTCTATATAACTAAGGGAGGTAAATTAAAGTCGGGAAAAATAAGGGTGTATGAGATATTAAACGATACTGTAACAGAAATAATTGATTCTATAAACGGAGAATCCGGGGAAAAAAATCCAGGTGATTCTCACAGTCATGTATCCTCGCAGAATTTTCATAATATACATTTAGCGGGAGAACAATTTAATCCTAATTCATCTGATAATATGGATGTAATCTATAATAGTGTAAGATATCAAGGAGATTTGTCAACATCATGGGACACCAATTGGAGTCAATATGGTGGGATAGATTTTATATCTAATTATTTCTTAGTTAACGGGGGTAGTGAAAATAATGAAAGAGACATCAATTACCCCCGCGAATATTATCATTTAAGTTATAAAGAGTCATCTGGTGAAGGTTTAGGCTGGTCAGTTTCTATGAGTGCAGATGGTAATACTATTGTATCTGGAGCACCTTTTATGTCAACTATTGGAACAACTATTGCCAACCCTCGTAGAAGTTATAGAAACGTTGGAAGATCTTATGTATATAATCTTAAGAGGGTGTATAACAATACAGCGACAATACCTAGAGGAGATAAACTAAAGCCAAAGATGACTTATAACGATGGGTTTAAATTAGTAAATGAAGTTCAGAAAAAATTAAATCACGACATAACTGATTTTGTTAATTTACCCAATTCATCCCGAGACAAAGTAGTTTATATGAATTGGAAAAAACAATGGGATACCGTTCCTGACCAGGCTGTTAAACCTCCTAAATTAAAAGATTACAATAACCCATATTGGGCTAAATCTAATCTAAAAACCAGAGTTAATAAACCGTTATCTCATATAATAAAAAGCGTTGAATTTCAATATGGAACTCAAACTTGGCAAACTTTAAAAACCGAAGACATTCAATCTATACACGCAACAGAATTATCAGAAAGTGCATATAATAGTTTGCAACTCCAATGCTCCGGTCTTGTCAGATCAGATGGAACTAGAGAAACACATGGAGATTCAAAATGGGTCCCGGGTAAAAAATATCAAGCTATTATCCCCATTCCAATTTTATCTGGTAATTCAAAACAACTTCGAAATAACTATTCAAATCATAACCAGGAAAGTTATTTAAATTTTTTAAGTAAGCCACAAAAAATAAAAATAAAAGTTGAATATGCAAATGTAGACGATATTTTTGACACATCAAATGTATATGCTTATCAAGGATATGAAGCTCCTATTTACACTTTGTATTCTTCTGATCAAATCGGGAAATACATAACAAATGTTCCAAAATTATGGGAACCTAAGATAAAATTATTTACAGCGTTGTATGGGGAATATATATCTCTATGTGAAGAAGAAAAAACATCTTTAAAGAATATATCTAATAATGAAAAAATAGATAAAAGAGTCAAATCTAGTCAAAATATAAAATTTTATAACTTTCCTGAAATAATTTACCGAGAAATGTATATAGATATTAAACTAGATACTTTTTCATTATACAGTTCACATTTTATAATATCATTGGATTTTCCTGGAATAACAAATAAAAATAAAATTCCATATATAAAATCAGCTGAGCTATTTTTAAATGGGATAACACATTCTGGTAGCATACCATCTTGTGGTTTATTAATGGCGGGAAATTCTTTAGGTCTTTATTCAAATCAATTTAATTGTGAGTATGAAAATTTAGATAAACTTTATTATATATTCCCGCTTGCATCTAGGGCTTTTGGAGGATCTTCTCTACCACTTGATAGATTTGACGATATAGTTTTACGACTGTTTTTCACGGTTGATGGTGGGATACCAGATGATGGTATTTCTATTCCAGAACATTCTAATGTAAATATCACGTGTAGAGGAGAAACAACTATATATTATTATAATGGCGGTTCATCAATTAAAATGTATTAATTTAAAACAATAAAATATAAAGTTAATTATATATGTCACAAAAAGAGATAGCGGGATATTATGCTTCTATAGAATCTTATAACGGAGAGGGTACCCAATCACTATCTGTAACAAATACAATTAACTCAAATTCAAAATCTGTTTTTTTTAATGAAAACGAAAAAACTAAACAGATAATACATGGTCATTCATTATCTGAATTAACTATATCCGGAAATTCAAAATCCGCTTTTTGGGGAGGAGTCCAAGTTTTTTCTATCGATGATGAAACAGATTGTATAGGAGATCTTTATTTATGTCTTACAGTTAAATTCAATAAACCAGATACTCCTCTTGATTCTGATTTAAGTCCAAAAACTATAACAACTTTATTACAAAAACCATCTTCAAGAGATGCTTTAACTGATTCTTCTAAACGAGAAAAAAAAGGATGGTATATAAGAGGGGTTTCAAAAGGGGATACTCACCCTAAACCTACTTATATAGGTTTCCCAAATGGTTGGAAACATTTATTTACCGATGTTAATGATTTAGGTTCGGGATATAGATTCGGCGACGGTGGAATGGATGCTGTAGATAATTATGGTCTCCCAACAGAGGCTGTAAGTTTACCAGGGGTCTGGGGAGTGACTCCAGACTCTGCTCCGAGGGCACAAGCATGGGAAGAAATCCAGGATGTTCTTAAGAAGGATAAAGATCTATTCGTGATACAAGATTTTGATTGTAAAGACGTTCATTTAGATCCATCTGTCGATGAGAAAGTAATTTACCAGAGAGATAAAGGTGTTAGTTTAGGAGAATATCTTATACAAGAGCAGGGAAGAACAGCGTCAAATTGTTATGATGTAAATAGTCATTTTATAAATTCCCTAGACAGGACTAGATCATTTAATATAATGCAAAGTTATTATCATAACGGTATTAAAAATAAATTTAAAGATGAATATACAAATCCGTCTATTAAAGAAGAAACCGATTTTACAGTGGCTAATATTTTAAACGATCAAAAATTAAAAGACATCAGAGAAATTGATGTAAAAAAATTTTATGTAAATTCCGGTTCTAACACAGAACAGTATCAAATATCCGCTACATTTCCCAATACAGTTACTGTTAGTGATCTTCAAAGTAAGTCTTCATCTTATTGTTCTACTTTAGAGACAACTATGAATACAATAGGAGTGGATAATAATTTTGGAACCTGGTCTGGGAATATATCATCAATAGTGGTAAATACAGTAAATAAAAATTGGGATTATTGGATAGGTAGAGATGGGGCAGACACATCTGTTATATGGAGTATGACATCTTCTATAGTTAGTAATCTTAACAATCATCCACAATGCATAGAATCTTTAAGTGTTGAAATAGATAATGGTCAACCAGTTATAAATACCGAATTGTTAGATATGTATTGTGTTAATCTATCTAATGTATTTTCAACTTATACCATGAATGAAAACCTTAATTCGGTGGTCGTTAATAAATACAATAATTGGCCTGGAAACATAAGACATTATACAGGAGAACCTAAAGGGTTTAGAAATATATTCGATATTAATGAAGATGTTTTAACAGGTAATATAAGTACTGGAACTAAACAGGCAAGTCTTAATGATAAAACCGAGAGGTTAATGTCAATATATGAAGATTCTAAAATATCATCTTTTGAACCTTATCCGGGACAAAGATTAATTACATGTAAGATACAAAAAATAAATGGGATAGATAAACTTTTGTTCCAGTTTTGGAAACCCGCAACATTTGGAGGAATAGATGTAACACCTACGCAATTAAATGATTATATAGAATGTACCAAAACTATCATTAGCGATTTACAATTTAAATCAACTAATCAAAGTACAATCGCGCCAGAACCCAGAATTTTTTTCGATATAACATCTACAACTGGAAATACATTTAGCATTCTTAATAAAATAATGCTTCTCAACTCTCCTAGATCACAAATGACAACTGGAATAGGAGATTATATTGGAACCGGTGTTAGTGGTAGTAATGCATTAAATGAAGATACTGTTCAATTTGACTTATCTATGAATTTTTCTTTTAAGAATTCCATTTCAAATTATTCTCCATGGACTCCTAGTCTAGAATGTATTGATAATCCACAACCTACCGTAATAAATCCTGCGCCACCACTTTCATTTGTAGCCCGTAGTAGAGTAAATGTATTAATTCCCCAAACTGTATACACCTTAAGTGATATTAATTCTTTAGGACTTGGAGCCACATATGCACAAAATTTTACAACATTTCTAAAATTATATAGTGTTTTTAAAGGTTATGGTACATTTGGAGGAGTTGTTAATTATATAAACTCAAGTGAAATAAACACGGAATATATAGAAGTTGTATTTGAAATAAACTATGGTACCGACTCTACGAATTGGGATACCGTAATTTTTAAAACATTAAGAGAAATGTCATTCGAATTACTTTCTCAATCTGAATCACTGACTACAATTAAAAACAAAAAGGGTCATGATAATATCATAAACCCAAGTCTTATTCCGTGTGCTGAACATCCAATTCTCAATCCATATGCGTCTTCTTATATGCCAAAATATTTATCTTATACAGATTCTGAAAAAATAAAAAAAACAGGAACCGAATTTATAGATTTAAAAGAAGATGGCACTTATGGCATATACGTATCACCGGGTATTCTCGCTAATGATTTATTTGTTTCATATCTTAATAAAGAAGACATTAATACTCTAGTTAATCAATATAATGATCCATCATTAGGTGGTCTTCAAAAAAATAAAAGAGAAATCCCTGAATATTTTGGTTCTACAACACCCCCAGATGGAACAGAAATAACATATTTACAAAAAATAGAAGTTATTGAAGACCCTCCTAGAAGACCAGATAATTTAGTTTTTTACCAATCAGATTATAACGGATTTTGTACAAAAATAAGCTCCGATGGAAATACATACGCTGTATCACAGGGTAGGATGTTTGGTGATGAATATGAGACTGGAACTAGAATTAGTGGTAATACAAGAGTTCGCCGCCCGGGTTTAGTAAGAGTTTATAAAAAAAATAACGGTGTATGGTCTTTGAGTAAAATTTTTAGGGCTCCAAATAGTAAATTATCTGTGTTTCCAAGAGGACATATGTGGAATGTATCTAATGGATACAACGGTCACGTTGATTTAAGTGCCGATGGAAATCGTATTGTTATAGGCGCGGCAGGGGGATTTAATAATTACTTTAATACATATGATTATGATTCAAGTACAGATAAGTGGATATCGCGCGACGAAGCTTTTTCGAATACTATGCCACCATCTGTTGGTCCGGGTCAGACTTTAGTATCCTCGACCGCAAGTGGAGTTCAAGATATTACGAATGGAAATCTTCCAGCTAATTATACATTTGGATCAGAATTTGGATCAACTCTTTCATTATCAGCAGACGGAAACAGAATAGTTCTTATTAAATTAGACCATCCACAACAACCCGATTGGACAAAACGTCATTGTGTAAAAATATACGATTGGGATTCTAATTCTTTGGAGTGGGTGGAAAACAGTTATGAACACAATGTTGAACTTAATGCGATAAATCATCCCGGAAGTATAGCATTATCAGGAGATGGTAAAACTTATGTAATCGGTAATCCATCTCCAAGAGAAAATGAAGTCTATTATATAACTGTCGGTAAAATTGCTTCGGGTAACGGTAATGTTTATACATTAGATGGAATGACTGCACAATCTGTATATATACGCAGGGGTTGTACTTATGTATTTGATTGGTCATTTGACAACACTCACCCTCTCCGTTTTTCTCAAACACCAGATGGTATTCATGGGGGTGGTGTAGAGTACACAACCGGTGTTATTGTTGATACAGTTGCTTACACAACAACATTTACCGTAACTAGCGAGTATGGTCCTGGTGAGGCGGGGCTCAGCATATTCGATCTTTATTATTACTGTGGTAATCATCCTAATATGGGTGGTCAAATTTATTATACGTCTGAAAGTAATACTCTTAATGTATATCGTTTAGATGAACCTCAAGAAGGGCAGATCAGAAAATGGCGCTGGTTATGGCATGGGGATGGAAAGGAAACGCGCGGAGATGGAAAATCTGTAACCATAAACTATGATGGTAGTAGATTTGCAGTGGGTAATGTTGATTATGACATAGGAACTGGAAGAATAGATATATATGATATAGACTCTAATGGAATGGTCAACCTAATCAGTCAACAATATGGCGATCAAAATTCGTTTTTAGGATATTCTTTATCATTTAACCGGGATGGTACAAAATTAGCCGCGGGTTCTCCATATGGATTTTCAGATGAAAATCCATTAAAAAAGACAATATCCCGAGATGAAACAAATAATTTGTTTTTAACTAATCAAATTCAAAGTAGTGTAAATGGATTATCATTTACAGTAAATACCATTCAGTATGGTGAATCAGGGCTTTTTGAAGATTGGCGTTATAATATAGCTGGTGGTATTGGTAGTTCCAATCCCACTTTGAATTTATTTGAGGGATATATTTATGTTTTTGATTGGAGTAGTAATGGATCTCATCCTTTTCTTTTTTCTACAACTCCAAATGGTACACACTCGGGTGGTACAGAGTATACAGATGGTGTTACAGTTGATTATGGTTTATCTACAACAACAATAACCATACAACCAGGACAAACTACGTTATATTATTATTCTGGAAACAATTCACTTGGTTCAACAGCTGGGGGGCAAATTAACATATCAGACGGTAGTACATCAAATCCTCATGTATATTCCATGGGTTACGACTTTAACTTTTTACAACAGAGTTATTATATGATTGGCGAACATACAGCCCCGACTATAGAGTTAGTAGTTGGTAAGACCTATGAATTTAATTGGCAACCAAATGAACTTAGGTTTTCTACAACATCAGATGGTACACATGTTACGGGTGGTGTAGAGTATACAAATGGTGTTACAGTCGATACCGCCGCTTACAAAACAACAATAACTGTACAACCTGACGAAGTTACACTGTATTATTACCAACAAAATTACTCCGGCTCCGGGGGACAAATTAATATAAATCATACAACACCTTTTAGACAAGAAACGGATAACGGTAGATTAAATGTTCTACATAATAGAAATAAACCAAACGATCCTTTTGAATTTCAAGCCTCTCAAGATGCAAATGCTAAATATATTAAAGATAGAGGAGGAGCTTTTTATGATACTAGATTAGGACAAGTAACAGATTGGAGGACTTCAGAAAGTTCAGCTTCTTTAGGAATGCGTTCTGAGAGACAAAGAGTTGCAAACGGTTTTGTAAATGTATACGAATACATATCAGGAAATTGGGAAAATGTTTTAAAAATGGATGCGAGTAGCGGAGAAAAAAATGAAAATGATCAAAAGTCTTGGCCTGGTACATATGGTGAGTATGGAATATACAAAGGAACTGCGGATGGATTGGGAATTTCTGTTTCTATGAATGGTGATGGAACTAGTATAATATCTGGTGCTCCATTAATGTCTACAATAGGTAAGATTCAAGAAAAACTAGATTGGTATCCAGGTGGAGGCATGACTGCAGCTTATTCTATAAGTGAAGGTCAAAATAATATAGATGAAGGTGATCCAGTATCGTCCGTATTACTTGCTGATACAAGTCGTCGTTCTCATACTAGAGAAACTGAAGAAGAAGTTGGTAGATCCTATGTATTTAATTTAGATGTATATAAATATAACGAAACTCTAACACCATCCGAAAAAGACATCAATTCCAGACCCATGACCTTTACTGATGGATACAATATTGTAAATGATGCACAGAGGAGATTAAATCATGATATAACGGATTTTGTTAATCTACCGGAGATAGGAAAACCTATCAAATGGGATAAACAATTTACATCTGTACCAGACGGGGCTAATTATCCGCCTTTAAAAGGGGATTATCAAAATCCCGAATGGGCTGATTCAGACTTAAAATCAAAGGTTGACTTTCCTTTATTAGACATAATCAAAAAGATAGAAATAATTGTAAACGACAAGGTATGGCAAACAATAGAAAACGCAGATCTTTTATCTATATACTCAACGGAAATGACCGAGAGTTTATATAATACTGTATTATCAAACTCAACTGGTAGATCATTAAGCGATGGTACACGTAAAGAAAATACAAATGAGAAGTGGATACCTGGGAAAAGTTACAATATAACAATACCTATACCCAGTTTTACAAGTTCGGTAGAATCTAGGTTTAATAATTTCACAGATAATTCTGAAAATGGATTTTTAGCGGGGATATTAGATAATTCTAAATTTAAGTCTAGATTTACAGTAAAAGTTTATTACAATGAGGTAGAAAACATTTGGAATACAAATAATGTATCAGCTATGCAAGGTTACACTGCCCCTATATACACAGTTCCTCATGTAACCACTAAAATAGAAGATGGGTATTATAACGGTAATCCAAGTTCTTTAATAGAACACGGAGCACGCTACGAAACAACGGGGAAGTCATTGGGAAAGGGTTTATATGTAACAAATGTCCCACAACCTTGGAATCCTGAGATTTCATTCAATTCGAAAATGTATGGACAAAAAATAATCATGAACCGGGAAGAAATGAATGTCATGAAAAAAGCATATAATGGTATAACTAAAAAAATAAAATTATCCAAAAGCATTAATAAAAGATTTATAAATGTGCGTAATAGTAAAATTGTATCAGTTAATTTAGATGAACTATCTATTTATACATCACATTTAATAATAAATGTAAAATATATAAACGCCTTTACAATTCCATATTTAAAAACAGTCCGGTTGTTTTTAAATTCCAAATCGCATTCTATATTAGAGGGTGCTTTCATTAGAGGAATTTCAAATAAATCCCTAGGGTTATATAGTAATCAATACAATTCTGATAAAAGGGAATTTAATTCTAATAATTGTTATGTCTATCCACTTGCAAATAAAGCTTTTGGGGGTTCTTCTATATCTCTTTCTAAATATGATTCTATAAGACTTGAACTCATCTTCGATTGTCATACAGTTTTAGGGTCTGATATAACCCTATCAGATGCTATTGATGTGAATGTCACGGCCAGGGGGCTCGGTAGTGTAATATACAAGGATGGTTTGGCAATAATGCAATACTAGAATAATGTTTATCGTCCAATAAAATTAATATACGAATTTAATTTAAAAAAAAAATATATTCGTATATTAAATAAAAATGTCTGGAGCTGTAGCTGCTC
>MDSV01078818.1_pt1 | contig 19958 bp, 19 predicted proteins | sample 810851 | NCBI WGS metagenome assembly MDSV01 (sample SAMN05326640, study PRJNA326480) | marine metagenome | isolation source: seawater | place: Atlantic Ocean: North East | collected 2012 | reverse complement strand
CTTCTTTGTTTCGATGAACAAACCTAGCTAATTCCTTTAAAAGATTCATAATTTTTTTAATCTTAAATCTTATTTAAATAGATATAATAAAAAATTAAAAATTAATTATATTGATAGCATGAATACAAATAAACAAACTTTAAAAGAAATGTATTTTTCAGCAGTTGAAAGTTATAAAAAAAGAGATTTTAAAAATGCTGAAATTTATTGTTATAAAATCTTAAGTATCGATTCTAATAATTTTGAGGCTATTTCTTTACTAGCAGGCATTTCTGCTTTAAGTGGAAATTTTGAAAAAGCGAAGGAATTATTAAATCAAGCAATCAGTATTCAACCAGAAAATTTAACTGCACTTCATAATTTAGGAACTGCTCATAAGGAGTTAGGAAATTCTGAGGAAGCAATTAATTTTTACAAAAAAGTTTTATCAATCAACTCCAATCATACAAACTCTAATTATAATATAGGTTTAATTTTTCATAAATTAAAAGATTTAAAAAATGCAAAAAAATATTTAAAAAAAACTACAGAAGTCCAAAGCAATTATGCATTTGCTTTTTTTAGCTTAGGAAATGTTCATGTAGATCTTAAAGAATTGAATGATGCTGTGAGTTGTTATCAAAAAGCAATTGAAATAAATCCAAATTTAACAGGGGCTTACAATAATCTTGGTTTAGTTTTTAGAGCGCTTAATGATTTAGAAAATTCAATTTCTAGTTATAAAAGTGCATTAAAAATAGATCCTAAACATGCGGGAGCTTATCATAATCTTGCGTTAACATATAAAGACAAAGGTGAATTTTCAAAATCTATTGAAGCTCATGAAATGGCAATAAAAATAGAACCTGAAAATCTTGCTCACTATCATTTTTTAAGTGAATTAAAAAATGATTTTTTAGATGAATCTTTTAAAACCAAAATAAAAAAAATAATTTCCCAAGGCAATACTAGTAAAATTAATTTAGCTTATGGCAATTATTTATTATCTAAATATGCAAAAAATGAAAAAAATTATGAAAAAGAATTAAATTATTTGGAATTTGGTCATAAGAATTTTTTTAATTCAAGAAAAGAAAAATTTGATTTAGGTGTTAAATATTGTTTTAATGATGTTCTTCAAATTGTAGAGGGAGCAAATGTGGAAGAATTAGATCAAAAAAAAGAGTACAAAGTGAAACCTATATTTATAGTTGGAGTTCCTAGATGCGGATCTACATTGCTTGAAAAAATAATAGGTTCTGGAAAAAAACTTATTCCTTTAGGTGAAGAAACTGCTGTTTTAGAGAATTTTGTTAATGCAAAGATACTTGAAAGACAATCATTAAATCTTGGTAACATTGAGAAATTACGTGAGGAGTTATTTAATATTTACCAAAATAAAGGATTGATTTCAGAAAAGAATGATTATGTGTTTACAGACAAATCATTAAATAATTTTTTTTACTTAGAACTGATAAAACAAATATATCCAAATGCAAAAGTAATAAATTTAAAAAGGGATATTGTGTCTTCTATTATGTCAATTTTTCAAAATAACTTAACAGAACTAGCTTGGACTCATGATTTAGAAAATATTTTTAAATATTTTGATAATTATCTTAAAATTATGGAAAATTTTAAAAAAGAGAATTCTAATTTTATTTATGAAATGCAATTTGAAAAATTAATTGATAATCCTGAAACTGAATCTAAAAAATTAATGAAATTTTGTGAATTACCTTGGGATAAAAAATGTCTTGAGTTTTATAAAAGAAAAGATTTAGTATCAAAAACAGCTAGCAATATTCAAATTAGAGGTGCTATTTTTAAAAATAAATCAGATAAATATTCTCCTTATAAAAAACTATTAGAAAAATATGGAAAAAAATATTCTTGGTTTAAGTAATAGAACTTATTATTAAGATGAAAAGAAATTTTGAGATCGATAAAATTTTCAATTTTGCACTAGAAAATCATAAAAAAAATAATCTAAAATTAGCTCAATTTTTTTATAAAAAAGTATTGAAAGCAAATCCCAATCATTCAAATTCATTATTTTTACTTGGATCATTGTTATCAAAAGTTAAGAAGTACAAAGAAGCAAAACAATTGCTAATAAAAGCTACAAAAAATGAACCAAATAATTTTAATGCATATAATAATCTTGGAAATGTATATTCAGAACTTCAAGATTTTTTGAACGCAGCCAATTGTTTCAAAATGTCAATTAAAATTAATCCTAAAATAGCTGATACATATTTTAATTATGGAAATATACTAAAAAAATTAAATAAACATAAAGAGTCAATATCTAATTATGAGCAAGTAATAAAAATTAATCTTAATTATTTAAATGTTAGAAATAATTTGGGCAATGTTTATAAAGATATAAAAGATTATAAAAAAGCAGCGGAATGTTATGAAGAAGAAATTAAACTTCAACCAAATAATGCTGGTCCATATTATAATTTAGGTTTAGTTTTTTACTTACAGCAAGATTATCAAAAGGCCCTTTATTACTACAACGAAGCAATAAAAATAAATCCTAATAATGCGAATATTTATAAAAATTTAGGCAATATTTTTTTAGAATTAGGAGAGTTTGAAGAGGCTAAAAAAAATTACGAAAAAGCAATAAAATACGATCCAATCAATTTAGAACATTATTATATTTTAAGTAATTTAAAAAAGGAGACATTAAGTAAAGATTTAGTCGATAAAATAAAAGAAATATTAAAAAAAAATAAATTAAAAAATAATTTAGCTTACGGAAATTTTTTACTTTCAAAGTACGAAAGAAGTAAAAAGAATTATAAAAATGAATTTGATTACTTGTTGAAAGGACACAAATATTTCTTTGAATCTAAAAAAGTTATTTTTCAATTACAGAACAAAAAGTTATTAGAAAATTATAAAAATAAATATTCCTTTCAAAATTAAATGAATAAAAATCTATCCCTAAAACAAATGTTATCAATTGCTTATGAAAACCATAAGCTTAATAAATTAAAAATCGCTGAAAAACACTATAAAGACATTTTAGATATTGACCCAAATAACTTTGATGCTAATTTTTTATTAGGTTCTTTGTATCTACAAAGTCAAAGAATACAAGAATCTAAATTAATATTTGAAAAAGCATTAAAAATTAATTCTAATCATACTGATGTATATAACAATTTAGGTATAATATGTGGAGAATTAGAAGACTCTGGCAAAGCAATAAAATATTTTGAAAAGTCGATAGAAATAAATCCAAAAAATGTGAATGCTCTTAACAATTTAGGTACAGAATATTATAAATTAGACAAAATAAAAGAAGCAACAGAATTACACGAAAAAGCAATAAATATTGAACCAAATAATATTCTTACTTTAAATAAATTAGGTTTGGCGTTTAATGATTTAAAAAAGTTTGAAAAAGCAAAAGAATGTTATGAAAAAATTATAAAAATAAATCCTAAAGATTCTCAAGCATATAATAATTTAGGAGTAGCGTTTAGTGAACTTAACCAAAATATAAACGCAGTTGAATGCTTTAAAAAAGCAATAGAAATAAAACCAAACACAGCGGAAGCTCATAGTAATCTTGCAAGAAAATTTAAAGAATTAGGTGAAATTAAAAAATCAATTAATTGTTACAAAGAAGCAATAAAAATTAGACCCAATAATTTTATATATTTATTTAATTTAAGTGATTTGAATAAAAATATTTTAAATTTGGAATTAAAGGAAGAAATAATTAAAAATATAAATTCAAATAATATGTCCAAAAAAAATATGGCCTTTGCTAATTATTTATTGGCCAGATACGAAAAAAAAGAAAAAAATTTTAAAACTGAACTTGAATATTTAGTTAAGGGCCACTCACTCTTTTTTAATTCACAAAGAAAAAATTTCAATAAAAAACTAAACTATTGGCTTAATGTATTACCCCGGATAACCCAGCTTAAGGTAGAATGACAATTTACGCATTATCATCTGGATCAGGAATAGCCGGCATAGCTGTTATAAGAGTTACAGGAAAAAACACAGCTCTTGTTGTTAAAACAATCACAGGATCAAAACTACCCCCTGAAAGAGTAGCTACACTTAAAAAATTCAATAAAAATGGGCAAAAAAAACTGATTGATGAAGGCGTATTAATATGGTTTCCAGGCCCAAACAGCTACACAGGAGAGGATTTGGCAGAATTTCATGTACATGGTAGCCGAGCAGTAATTAAAGCAATGCATCTGGCAATTTCAAAAATAAAAGGTTGTCGTTTGGCACTACCAGGAGAGTTTACTAAGAGAGCATTTCAAAATGGACGTATAAATTTATTAAAAGCTGAAAGTATTTCTGATTTAATTTCTGCTGAAACCGAAATTCAGCGCAAACAAGCTCTTAAAATTATGAGTGGAAAATCATCAGAGAAATTTAATTTATGGAGGAGTCAGCTAAAGAAAGTATTATCACATATAGAAGCTAAAATAGATTTTCCCGAAGAGGATTTGCCTAAAAACATTATGAAGGATATACAAAAAATATCTAATAAAGTTTTATTAGAAATTAAGAAAACTTTAAATGATCAAAAAGTTGGTGAAAGAATTAGAGAAGGATTTAAAATTGCTATTGTAGGTCCACCAAATTCAGGAAAGTCTAGTTTGCTAAATTATCTTTCCAAAAGGGATGCAGCGATTGTTTCCGAAATCGCAGGCACAACAAGAGATGTAATAGAAACTCATCTTAATCTTGATGGTTATCCAGTAATTGTTTCTGACACTGCGGGTATTCGAAGTTCAAAAAATGAAATTGAAAAAAAAGGTATTAAAATAGCCCTTAAAAGAGCTGAAGATGCTGATCTTAAATTAGTCATTATATCCTCAAAAAATGTTGATTTTAGCGACGTTTTAAGAAATTTGTTAACAAAAAATGCTATTTTAGTGGTTAATAAATCAGATTTAATTAAAAAAAAATTAAATAATAAACTAAAAAAATATGAACACATTCTTATATCTATTAAAAAAGATATTAATTTAAATATTCTAATCAAAAAAATAAAAAAAAGATTAAAAAATAAATTTTTAAATAATCAAAATGTTCTGATAACTAGAGAGAGACATAGACAGAATTTACTTGATTGCGTTTATCATTTAGAGCAATTTAAAAAAAAGGAATCTGTTCAAGATTTTGATAAGGCTGCAGAAGACTTAAGATTAGCCACAAGACATCTAGGAATGATAGTTGGAAAAATAGGTGTTGAGGAGCTCCTAGGTAGTATTTTTGACGATTTTTGTATCGGTAAGTAGTAAATTAAAATTAGCTAAAATACCCATAAAATCAACGTTTTTTGATAGTTTGTTAATCTGTTAACTTGAAAAAAAAGTTATCACCTGTAAGTTAATTTCATGAATAAAGATTTGATGTTTGATGTTGTAGTAATTGGAGGAGGTCACGCTGGCTGTGAAGCCGCAGCAGCTTCTGCTCGGATGGGAGTTAGTACAGCATTGTTCACTCATAAAATTGAAACTATAGGTGAGATGTCTTGCAATCCTGCTATAGGAGGTTTAGGCAAAGGACATCTTGTTAAGGAGATTGATGCTTTAGATGGAGTGATGGGTGTTGTAGCTGATAAATCTGGAATACAGTTTCGATTATTAAATAGAAGCAGAGGACCTGCTGTAAGAGGACCAAGAACTCAATCAGATCGAGCTCTATACAAAGAATATATGCAAAAATTGCTTCTAAGTTATTGTAATTTAAAGGTTTTTTCAGACCCTGTCATTGAGTTTATATTTTCTAAAAATCAAGTTGTTGGGTTTAACACAAAGTCTGGAAAAAAAGTTAGCTGTAAAAAAATGATTTTAACAACCGGAACCTTTTTAAATGGACTTATTCATATTGGTGACAAGAGAACTCCTGCAGGTCGTCATAATGAAAAACCTTCGACTGGTTTAAGTGAACAGTTGGAAAAATTTAATATGAAATTAGGAAGGCTTAAAACGGGAACTCCACCACGTCTAGATGGCTCAACAATTAATTATACAAATTTAGAAAAACAAGATGCTGATAAAGATCCAGAATTTTTTTCTTTTTTAACAAAAAAAACTTACAACAAACAAATCTCTTGTAGTCTTACTTTTACAAATAAAACAGTACATGAGATAATTAAAAAAAATTTAAAAAAAAGTGCAATGTACTCTGGTAGTATCAAAGGCGTTGGACCCAGATACTGTCCTTCTATCGAAGATAAGATTGTAAAGTTCTCTGATAAAACTAGACATCAAATTTTTTTGGAGCCCGAAGGACTAAATGATAATACTGTTTACCCAAATGGCATTTCTACGTCTTTACCTGCTGATATCCAGGCAGAAATATTAAGTAAAATCAATGGTTTAGAGGATACTCGGATAATTAGACCTGGATATGCCATTGAATATGATTATGTTGATCCAAGAGAGTTAAATTCAACTCTGGAAACAAAAAAAATTAAATCATTATACCTAGCTGGCCAGATAAACGGCACGACTGGTTATGAAGAAGCAGCAGCTCAAGGACTTATGGCAGGAATTAATGCTGCATTAGCAATTAAACAACAGGAACCGTTAATATTAGACCGCGCTCAAGCCTATATAGGTGTTATGATTGATGATTTGGTAACTAAAGGAGTTGCCGAACCTTACCGCATGTTTACATCACGTGCTGAATACAGATTAAGTTTACGGGCAGACAATGCAGATCTAAGATTAACACAAATAGGAATTAATTTGGGTTTAGTTCAGCAATTAAGGTCTGATATTTTTACGAAAAAAACCAATAAAATCAATACCTTAAGAAATACTTTAAACACTTTAAAAATAACGCCAAACGAAGCCGATAAATACAATATAAAAATTGCCAAAGACGGTGTAAAAAGGTCTGCACTTGAAATACTATCGAGAGAAGGAGTAAATTTGAGTAAATTAAGAACTATTTGGAAAGAAATTCCAAAGGCTTCGCCTAAAGTTGATGAGCAGATAGAGATATCTGCACATTATTCAGGTTATTTAGAGAAGCAAGAAGCTGACATTTTAGCTTTTCGTAAAGATGAGAAACTTTTAATACCTGAAAATATAGATTATTCAAAATTAAGTGGATTATCAAATGAAGTAAAAAGCAAATTTAAGCAAATAAGGCCAAAAACAATTGGCCAAGCTTTGAGAATTGATGGAATTACGCCTGCTGCTGCATATATATTGCTTTCTTACGTGAAAAAGTCTCCAAAAAGCTATAATATGTCTGTAAATGGATAGAGAAGAGCAAATAGATACATTTAGTAGATATTATCAAGTTTCACGTGAAACAATTGAATCCTTAAAATATTTTGAAAGTATTGTTATAAAATCAAATAAGACGTTAAATTTAATTGGCAAATCAACAATTGATCAGTTTTGGCATAGACATATTTTAGATAGCTATCAAGTCATTGATTTTATTGATAAAAATGATGAAAATTTAATAGATTTAGGATCAGGAGCAGGATTTCCAGGGATAATTATTGCAATTGCAGCAAAAGAGCGAAAAATCCCTATAAAAATTTGCTTAGTCGAAAAAAGTAAAAAAAAAATAAAATTTTTAAAAGAATCAATTAAGAAATTGAAACTAGATGTTCAAATAAAGTGCATTAACATTTTTGAAATAGATAAAAAATTAAATGGAGGAATATTTATTGCAAGAGCATTCAAACCCTTACCGATAATTCTAAAACTTATACACAATAATATATTAAATTATAAAAAATTTTTCGTTTTTCTTGGAAAAACAGGAAGTAACGAATTACTTCAAGCTTCTAAAATTTGGGATATCGAGTATAAGCAAAGAATGAGCGTGACTAGTACTGATTCGATAATATTAGAAATTAACAAATTAAAAAAAAAATAAATTGAAAAATACTCAGATTATTTCAGTAATAAATCAAAAAGGGGGCGTAGGAAAAACAACTACAGTTATAAACTTAGCCACAGCTCTATCCCTTCAAAATAAAAAGATACTAGTTATTGATTTAGATCCACAAGGGAATGCTTCTACAGGATTAGGAATTGAAGCAAATAAAAATCAAAAAACTATATATGATGTGTTAAATGGAAACTCTAGTTTTCAAGATTCCATAGTAGATACTAAAATAAAAAATTTAAGCATAGTAGCTTCTAACGTAGATTTATCTGGATTAGAGGTCGAAACGGCCAGTGAAAATAGAAGAGCATTTCTATTAAAAGACAAAATGGAAGAATTTATTCTAAGTGAAAAAAATGACTTTTCATATATCTTAATCGATTGCCCACCATCATTAAGTCTTTTAACTGTCATGGCACTTGTTGCTGCAAAGTCTCTGATTGTTCCATTACAGGCAGAGTTTTTTGCTTTAGAAGGTTTAAGTCAGTTAGTGAAAACTATTGATAGAATAAAAATAAATCTTAACCCATCTTTAAATATAAGAGGTGTTTTATTAACCATGTTTGATAAAAGAAATAGACTATCATCGGAAGTAGATTTGGAAGCAAGAAAATTTTTTAAAGATAAAGTTTATCGAACTGTCATCCCAAGAAACGTTAGATTATCAGAAGCACCATCGCATGGAACACCTATTTTAGTTTATGATAAAAATTGTGCAGGAAGTAAATCATATTTAAATTTTACTGATGAATTTTTAAAACAAGAAAATGTAATGGAAAGTGCAGCATAATTTATGGAAAATAAATTAAAAAAAGGTTTAGGTAGAGGCCTATCATCATTATTAGGAGAGTCAGTAAAAAAAACTGAAATAAATAAGGTTGCTATAAAAGATTTGGTTAGAAATAATTTTCAGCCTAGAAAAAACTTTAATAAAGAAGACTTAGAAGAATTAACAAATTCGATAAGAGAAAGGGGAGTAATTCAACCTATTGTAGTAAGGCCTAACAAAGCATCAGAGGGAAAATTTGAGATTATTGCTGGAGAAAGAAGATGGTTAGCTTCTCAAAACGCTGGACTTCACGAAGTGCCAGTAGCCATTTTGGACGTTGATGATGTTAAATCTTTAGAATTTGCAATAATAGAAAATGTTCAAAGAAAAGATTTAAATCCAATAGATGAAGCCAAAGGTTATCAAAGACTAGTTGACGATTTTAATTATAATCAAGAAAAATTGTCTAAATTTATTGGTAAAAGTAGAAGTTATATTACAAATTCATTAAGATTATTAGCTTTACCAAATGAAATTCATTTAATGATAGAAAAAGGAGATTTAACCGCAGGGCATGCGCGATCACTTATTGGATTAAATAACTCATTAGAAATTGCAAAAAAAATAATAATAAAAAAACTTTCTGTACGTCAGTCAGAAGTTTTAGCAAAACAATTTAGAGAAAAAAAATTTAAATTAGTTTCCAAAAAGGATGCAAATATACTTTTGCTCCAAAAAGATTTGGAAGAAAAAATTGGTTTAAACGTATCTATTAATAATAAGAAGAATAATTCGGGTACAATATCTTTTGAATATAATGATTTAGATCAATTAGATAAATTAATTAATACAATTAAAAAAAATTATTAATTTCTCACACAAATTTTCATAAAAAAATTAAAAAAAATACTATTGGATATCCCTGGATTTTTTTTACATAAAATTTCAATATTATTAATTTCACTACATAAACTTTTCAAATCTTTTAAATTCCATATAGATAGCTGTTTTTTAATTAAAGGTTTTTCTTTCCAAAAAATTGGAGGTTTCATTTCGCTGATAATTTTATCTATATTTTTTAAATTACTTTCTTGTTCTTTCATTTTAAGAAGTCTATGAATTTTATTACTAAGAATTCTTAGTAATAAAATTTGATTAATAGTGCTCTCATACATTTCAGACAAGACTTTTTTATACTGAGCTACGTTTCCAGATAGACATTCGTTTATCAACACATCTGATTTATAATCTCCAGAAAAATTAATTAAGGATTTAACTTCCTCAAAAGCTATTTTTTTATTTGTAAGTGAATAAGCTTTAATTTTTTCTAACTCATTTCTAAGATTATTGCGATCAAGATTAGATTTTTGAATTAGCAAATTTATTGACTCTCTAGATAAAACAATATTATTTTTCTTTAACTCTACTTGAGTTACTGTTTCTAAATCTCTTTCATTGTCCAAATAACAGGCTATACAAGAAGAATCTCTATTTTTTTCAAAAAGATTTCTTAATTTTGATTTTTTATCTAAGATTCCTGAAAAAATTATAAAGAATGTATTTTCAGGTTTTTTTTCTAAAGCGTCTTCAATTTTTTTAAATATTTTGTCAGTAGCTTCATAGATTGTAATTAACTTTATATTACTAAAGAGTGATCCTGAATAGGCGTAGTTATAAAAATTATCCTCATTATCAATGATTTCATTTTCGTATAATGAAATAAATTCTGTTTTTTCATCTTTTTTATTAATGTGTAGACTAATTAGTTCTCTAATATCTTTTTTTAGACCAATATTTTCGCCATAAAGTAAAAAAAAATTATTTTTTAATAAGCTACTTAAATCTTTTTTTATTTCATAGCTTTTTACTATCATTCTATATAATTTTTTCTGACATTTTAGCCAATAAATCTAAAAAATTTTTATTTAATAAATTTTCTATATTTTTATTTTCTAATAATACTGTTTCGGAATATTGTTCCTGTATTCTAAAAGATGAAGAAGAAATAAACTTATGTTTTAGTAACTCATTTCTAGTCAAAAAATCTTTAATCTCGATCTCGGTTTCTAAATTAACTTTATATTCTAAAATTTTTCCTGCACTATTCTTGACTGTAGCAATTTTATTTTTTGATATATTGATATTAATAATAAGTTTTTTAGGATTATCTTTTTTTGAATTAGATATATTTTTTAATTTAGAAAAAAATTCTTTTCCTAAAGTTTTGTCTCCAGATATAGAATGTTTGGAAATTTCAAAATTAAGATTTGAATTTACAAAAATAGGTTTATACCCGGAACATCCAGAAATATAAAAAATTAAAACAAAAAAGCCTAAGATTATTGAAATTTTTTTCATTTTTTTAAAATAAAATTTAATAGTTTATTTTTAATATAAATATTTTTTATAATTTCTTTACCATTTATATACTTTAAAATATTATCTATTTTTTTGCTATTTTCTATTACAGTTTTTTCATTGGAATTTACAGGCATCTCTATAATACCCCTTTTTTTACCATCCACTTGAATTACAATTTGGCAGGTATCATCCTCTAATAAATTAATATTAGATTCTGGCCAATAAAATTTTTTATTTATTTTTTGACAAAGTTCATGCGAAAGATGTGGTGTTAATGGTGTTAATAGCATTAAAATTTTTTCCCACTCATTTTTTAAAGTTTTATTTGATGTTTCGCTATTAAATACATGCTCATTAAATATATTATAAATTTCATGAATATTAGCAATTACAACATTATATTGAAAATTTTCTAAGTTTTTAGTTACGTTATATACAGTTTTATTAACAGCTTTTATTAATATGCTATCTTTACTTTTTGAAGATGAATCTTTTTTAGTTAATATCTCATTATTTAATTTCCAAATTTTTTGTATAAATTTGAAAGATGCTGAAACTCCATCCAAAGACCATTGCACATCTCTTTCAGGTGGACTATCTGACAGCATAAACCATCTGATAGAATCTGCTCCATAAATATTAATCATCTCTTCAGGATCAACAACATTTTTTTTTGATTTAGACATAGATTCTGATGGCCCAACATTTACTTTTTTTTTATTTTTTTTAGTTATAAATTCACCTTTCGAATTTCTTTCAACTTCTTCAGGATATAACCATTTGTTATTTTCGTTTTTATAAGTTTCATGACAAACCATTCCTTGAGTAAATAAGCTTTTAAATGGTTCAGTATAATTAAATTCCTGATTTTCATACGCTAGCGCTCTCATAAAAAATCTTGAATATAATAAATGTAATATTGCATGCTCGACACCACCAATATACTGATCGACAGGCATCCAATATTTTAGATCATCAATTTTATATCCATATTTATTATTACTTGGTGAACAAAATCTCAAAAAGTACCATGATGAATCTACAAAAGTATCTAGAGTGTCTGTCTCTCTTGTTACTTCCTCTCCTGTGCTTAGTTTTGTAAACTTCCAAGTTGGATGTTTTTCAAGAGGATTTCCACTTACATTTAAATCTACGTCGTCAGGTAAGAGAACAGGTAACTCATTTTTATTTATACCAAATGCTTCACCTTTTTTGTTGTATACTATCGGAATAGGACAACCCCAATATCTTTGTCTTGATACTCCCCAATCTTTTAAACGAAAAGTGATCTTTTTTTCACCTATTTTTTTTCTCTCAATATTTTCGATAGCTTTTTCAATAGCTTCTTTTACTGTAAGATCATTTAAAAAATCTGAATTAAACAATATCCCATCTTCAGTAAAAGCTTCTTTTTTAATAGAAAATTTATCTATATTTAAGTTTTTAGGTCTTACGACAGGCAATACATCAAGGTCATATTTAGTAGCAAAATCTAAATCTCTTTGGTCATGAGCTGGACACCCAAAAATTGCACCTGTACCGTAATCCATTAACACAAAGTTTGCTATGTAAATTGGAAGTTTATTCTTTTTAAAAGGGTGCAAAGCAAATAAGCCAGTATTAAAACCTATTTTTTCTGCATTAGCTAAAGCTTCTTCAGTTGTCCCCATTTTTGAACATTCGTTTTTAAATGACAGAAAATTTTTATCTTTTTCAAATTTTTTTGACATACTATGATCTACAGAAATAGCAATAAACGAAGCACCAAATATGGTATCTGGTCTTGTGGTGAAGACTTTTATTGTATCATTTTTTTCATTATCTATTTGAAAATTTATTTCACATCCATAAGATTTACCTATCCAATTCTTTTGCATAAGTTTAACTTTGTCTGGCCAATTTTTTAATTTTTCAAGCTCATCTAACAAGTTCTGGGAAAATTTCTTAATGTTAAAAAACCACTGTGAAAGTTTTTTTCTTTGTACTGCAGTACCTGAACGCCATCCTTTTCCATCTATTACTTGTTCATTAGCTAAAACAGATTGTTCGCTAGGATCCCAATTTACGTAAGTATCTTTCTTATAGACCAAACCTTTATTAAATAATTCTAGAAAAAATTCCTGTTGATGTTTATAATATTCTGGATCACAAGTTGATATTTCACGATCCCAATCTAAAGAAAGACCAAGTGACTTCAGTTGTCTCTTCATAGTATTAATATTTTTTTTTGTCCAATCTTTTGGATGAAGATTATTTTCGCGAGCAGCATTTTCTGCTGGTAAACCAAAAGAATCCCATCCCATTGGGTGAAGGACATTAAAGCCTCGAAGTTTTTTGTAACGTGCTAAAACATCTCCGATTGTATAGTTTCTTACATGACCCATATGAATTTTTCCTGAAGGATAAGGAAACATTTCTAAACAATAAAATTTCTTTTTATTTTTATCTATTTTTGAAGAATTTGTATTATTTTTAGACCAAATATCTTGCCACTTTTTTTCAATATCTTTTATATTATATCTTTCCATTGGTCAGACATTTGGGTTTATGTGAACTATATCTTAATTAACTGCTCTTCTTTTCTTTTTTTTATTTCCTTTTTCAAATTCTTTTTCAAAAATAACTGCTTTTTTTAAAATCGCAATTTGAAGTTCTTGTTCGAGAGCTGATGAAATTTTAGCAACTGAACATTCTTGTTGAACATTACATCTTTTTTTATGAACAATTATTCTTATGCCATCTGATCTTATTTCATTAGTTAAAAAACGAACTGTAATTTTCAAGGATTCATCTAAAGATGTTCCTTCATTATACCAATCAGTAGTTATAATCCCTCCCGAATAATCTACATTCGCTAAAGGTAAAAAATCAAGTATCTCTAAAGTTGCTCGCCACATCGGATTTGAGCTTGCGAACTGATAACTTGTTCCTCCACGTCCTGCTAAATTTCCAAAAGAAATTCCTTTTCCTTCTTCTAAATTTTTTCTAACTCTTTCTTTTGAATTTGAGGAAACTTTTCTTGCATCAGCTGGATCCCATATGTTTCCACATGATGAAATTAAACTTAAAACAGCAATTGCAGATAGAAATATTAAAATTTTTTTCAAAATATTATTTAAAAAACTCATAAATTACCTATAAGCTATTTATTACATAATTTTCATTAATTTTCATTTCCAAATCAACAGAAGCTATGTAAAAAACCAATATTTATGCCATTTATTTAATGTTGCTTAAATATCACATATCCAGAAAATATTGTTATTTCAGCGTTATTTCAATGTTTTTCAGTATTCTTAGTGTTATTTTGGCATCATTCATATGAATAAATTAACAAAGGAGTTAATCATGAATAAAATAAGCAAACTAGGAGTATCTGCATTGTGTGGATCTCTTGCTGCTATCTCAGCTGCGAACGCAGGTGATTTAACAGTTACTGGTGGCGCTGACATGACTTGGATTTCTAAGTCTGAAGACGTTACTGGAAACCCATTAGGAATTGGTTCTAACTTTGGTCTTATTGGATCAGGTGAATTAGATAATGGTTGGACTGTTGGTCTTTCAATAGCCCACACTAATGCTGGTGCATTCTCTACTACTAACGTAGATATTGGTGTTCCTGGATTAGGAAATATTAAAGTTGCTCAAGGTGTATCTGGAACTGGTATCCAAAGATTAGACGATATCACTCCTACAGTTTGGGAAGAAGCTGACGGCGCTGGTATCAGTGCAGGTATCAACAAGATTGCTGGTACTTCTGCAGGTGGTACAATCGAAGTGTCTGGTCTAGAAGCTGCACCAGCAGGTCTAGATATTAAATTTGCATACTCTCCTGACTCTGATGGTGGAGCTGCTGCTGACAAAGGAGCAGGTGGATCTTCAGGCGTTTTAGGAAGTGGTTGGGATTTAACAGCTACTGCTACAAGCGACTTACACGGTGTTGACGGTTTAACTGTTTATGCTGGTATTTCAGAAGTAGATCAACAACTTAACGCCGCTACTTACAGTGGAGACGTTGAAGAAACTGTTTATGGTATTAAATATGCTATGGGAAGTTTCACTGCAGGTTGGCAAAGATCTACAGAAGATACTGGACAAACAGGTGTTACTGAGTACCAAAACACTGCTTACGGTATAACGTTTAGCGTGAACGATGATCTTTCAATAGGTTACGGACATGTTGAATCAGATGGAAGCGGAAGTGCTGCAAATCCAGAAGCTGATGCTTATCAGATAGCTTACACTATGGGTGGAGCTTCAATCAGAATAGCTGAAGTTGATGTATCTAACGCAACATACAGTACTGCTGCAACGGCTGACAAAGATGGAACAGTTATTTCACTTGGTCTTGCGTTTTAACTTAAAAGAGAAAGGCAAAAGTAAATTATGAATAAATTAACAAAAGTTGGTTGTTCAGCACTTTGTGGTTCTCTTGCTGCTATTTCAGCTGCTAACGCAGGTGAACTAACAGTTACTGGTGGCGCGGACATGACGTTTTCGTCTGTTAGCAATCAAACAACTGGAAACCCAATAGGTATCGGTTCTAACTTTACTATTAACGGAAGTTCTGAACTTGATAATGGTTGGGCATACGACTTAGCAATTGCACATACTAATTCTGGCGCATATTCTGCTGCCACTATTAATATTGATATGCAAGGTCTTGGTAAATTAACGTTTGACCAAGGTTCAAGTGCTAATGGTATACAGGCGTTTGATGACAAAATGCCAACTGCGTGGGAAGAATCTTGGGGTAACGGTTTAAGTACCGGCGTAAGATTAGTCACAGGTAGTGGTGCTTCAGACAATATAATGTACACATCACCAACGTTATTAGGAACTACTTTAACCCTAACACTAGCACCGGAATACGGTTCTACAGACACTGGAGATAAATCTAGTGGTGTTGCGGGTAATAATAACAAACGTTCTTATGACGCAACTATTAATGTCAATCCTTCATTAGGAACAGAAATTTTATCTGGTCTTAATGTATTCGTGGGAGCTTCTACAATTGAAATGCAAGAGGCTAACCCGACTGACAACGCTGACCAATATCAAGCTGTTGCAGGTTTAACATATAGTTTAGGTCCTTTAGAAATAGGGGTTCAAACTAATGGAGAATATACAGGTATTGATGATAATGGAGATGACGCTACAACTGGCTCAAACGTATACCAAGCAATAGCTTACGGTATCGCTTTCAACGTAAACGACGATTTATCTCTTTCTTACGGACATTATGAAGAGAAGAAAAAAGGTCGTATACAGTCTGCAGGCGGAACTGATGAAGCGCTAAGATTCATTGAAGTTGTATCTTGGCAAGCTGCGTACACAATGGGTGGAGCATCTATAAGAATAGCAGATTCAAGTGTTGATAATGCTGCTTATGGACAAACATCTGCTGATGATAGACATGCTACAATAGTTTCACTAGGACTAGCATTCTAAATAAATAATTTTAAAAGAATTAATTCTTTATAAAAACCGGCCTTTTAAAGGCCGGTTTTTTTTTAAACATGTTTATGCCTCCAAAGCCTTTCGCATAAAATAATCCTAACTTACGAATATTATTTTGATCAATACCACCTAAAGCGAAGATATTAACTTTATTTCTATAGGACAAACTATTAAACCGATGAAGGCCTAAGAAGGTATTTCTTTTTTTTACAAAAAAAGCAGGAGAAAGAAATATAATCTGGCATTTTTGTTGCATTTTTCTGCTTATTTCTTTCTGGTTATGCGCAGACCCTATTATTGCAATATTTTTTCTTTCACAGTTATTATATTTTTTTGTTCTGTTAAAGGACGGTATATATAGACCATCAGCCTTATATTTATATACAAGCTTTATATCGTTCGAAATAAAAAGCCTATATTTATTTTTTTTGCATGCCTCTGCTATTTTTATTAATTGGCTTTCTCTTTTTCTATCATTATAATTCCTATAAATAATACCTATGTTTTTATGTTTTATTTTAAATATTTTGTATTCATATTTGTCTACAAAAATAAACAATTTTGGTAAATTTTTATGCATACATCTTTGGAAAAATTAAATTTTATTAAAAATAAGGTTAATCAAATTATTGAAAAAAAACAACTAAAAACATGTCCTGAAATAATTGTTGTAACAAAAACATTTCCTTTTGAAAAAATTATTCCTATTTTAGATAGTGGACATTTGCATTTTGGTGAAAATAAAATTCAAGAAGCTGAAATTAAATGGACTGAAGGAAAAAAAAAATATAAAGATATTCAATTACACATGCTAGGTAAACTTCAAAGTAATAAAGCAAAAAAGGCAATAAAAATTTTTGATTATATACATTCTTTGGATAACGAACGCCTTGCTTTAAAGCTGCATGAATCTGAAAAGTTATTAAATAAAAAAGTTAAATATTTTATTCAAATAAATGTAGGTGAGGAGATTCAAAAATCAGGCATATCTATAAATCAATTAAATGATTTTCATAATTATTGCATTAATGATCTTTCTCTTGATGTAATAGGTTTAATGTGTATTCCTCCGCTAGATTCAAAACCTAGTAAGTTTTTTTCTATGTTAAGTAAATATTCTACAAACTTTAACCTAAAAGAATTAAGCATGGGCATGAGTGGAGATTTTGAATTAGCTGTAGAGGAGAAATCTACTTTTCTAAGATTAGGCACTGCAATATTTGGCCAAAGAAAATCTATTTAATAAATATTTTCGTACTTTTAGTTATTTTTGGAATTATTTTTAATAAGTTATTTTTTTTTATAGCAACACACCCATGTGTGGGTAAATAATTTTTATTGCATATATGTAAAAAAATAGCACTTCCTTTATTTTTAATCACAGGAGAGTCATTATATTTTATATTAATTAAAATATCGTATAGAGAGTCTCGTCTATAAAGTTTTTCTGCTCTATATTTAAATGGGAACTTAATTTGCGTATTATACTCTTTGCTTTTAATATCATCGCACCATCCCATATTTCTTTTGATTTCTCTTTTTCTAATTTTTGTTTTTAATAACTTGATACGGTCTTTTCTAAAGTAGAGCATCCCAAGTTTGAATAAACCTTTAGGAGTTTTTAAATCACCCTCCTTTTTGTTGTTAGTTAAACCTTTTTTACCAACAACACATTTAAATTTATAACCTTTGTATATTAGTATCTTTTTTTTTATTATAATATTCATAAAATATAAATGACAAATTTAACTATATCAATTTTTGGGAATAAAATCTTTTTTGATATTATTAATGAAATAAAGTTATTTTCAAATTTTCAAACAAAATATTATGAAGATTTAGATGAATGTATTGTTCAATCTAATAAATATCATCATGTAATTGTTTATTTCTTTGACCCAAAAAATGAAAATTTATTTAAAGAAAAGGGTAATAATACGCCTATTCTTTTTATTATTAAAAACTCAGAAAAAAAAAATAATTTAAATTCAGATCTTGAGGACAAATTGAATATGCCCTTTTCAATCAAGGATTTTTATAAAAAAATTATTTCTCTATCGGCAAAAGCTGAATTTAAAAAAAATTCTATAATAAATCTTAATGGATATTTAATAGATAAAAATGAGCGAAAAATAAAAAAAAATAATATTTATCTTCAGTTGTCAGAAAAAGAAATTAATTTCCTTATATTGTTTAGCGAAAATAAAAAACCTATAAACAAAAATTTAGTTTTAAAAAAAGTTTGGAATTATTCATCAAATACAGAGACTCATACAGTTGAAACGCACATTCATAGATTAAGAAAAAAAATTTTAAAAAAATTTAGCGATAATGATTTTATTAAAAATAATAAAGAAGGATATTATATTTGAAAATAAAAACACGAAATTTTATCGCCAAAGATTTATTTTCTTCAAAATATAAAAAGCGAGTCGTAAAACCTAAAAAAGGAAAAGGGAGCTTTAAGAGAAAAAAAAATTAATTATATTATTAAAGTCTTGCACCAATTTGTTGAATAACCTTTGAAGACATTTCGGTACCTTTTTCTAAACTTTTCTGTAACGATAAATTATTGACGTGTCCATGCAAAAATCCAGCAGCAAAAAGGTCTCCGGCTCCAGTTAGATCAACTATTTTCAAATTCTTGGCTACATCACATTCAAATACTTCATTTCCATGAATTACGGTTGCTCCTTTTTCACCACGTGTAACAACAATCAATTTATTAATTTGTTTTGCAAAAGTAATTACATCATTGAAAGTTTTTGCTTCGATTAGAGAAGTAATTTCTTGTTCATTTGCAAAAGTTATATCTAATTTATTTTTAACTAATTCTAGAAAATGTGGTTTATGTCTATCTACACAAAATTGGTCGGATAATGACATTGCAACTTTGTTTGCATTGTTTATTGCTTTTTCAAATGCTTTTTTTGGATCACCCTCATCCCATAAATAACCTTCTAAAAATATAATTTCACTATTTTTAACAGCATTTATATCAACATCGTTTTCATTAATTTTTCCTGCAGTACCAAGAAACGTACACATAGTTCTTTCTGAGTCTGGTGTTATTAGGATTAAACAAGTTCCTGTCGGTAATTCTTCTTTTTTTTTTGAGTAAAAATACTCAACGTTTTCTTTTTTAAGCCCTACTTCATATTTACTTCCAAGATCATCGTCACAAATCTTACCTATAAACCCAACTTTATTCTTTAGCTGAGATAAACCCACTATTGAGTTAGCTACTGATCCACCAGAAACAGTCTTTTCAATTTTAAGATTAGATAATAATTTTTTAAATTCATTTTCATCGAAAATTAGTTTCATGTTACTTTTTGTTAAGTTGTTACCGATAATAAATTCATCATTAACTTTGCAAATAACATCTACTATCGCATTTCCTATTCCTAAAATTTTCATTTATGCTTTTATGGTTTTAACTGGTTTTTTTCTATTAGGATAACAAGTAGTACAT
>MDSV01201757.1_pt1 | contig 19967 bp, 20 predicted proteins | sample 810851 | NCBI WGS metagenome assembly MDSV01 (sample SAMN05326640, study PRJNA326480) | marine metagenome | isolation source: seawater | place: Atlantic Ocean: North East | collected 2012 | reverse complement strand
CGCGGAAAGGCTCTATCTCTTTGTTTTTACGCAATTCCGGACGGTGAACCGGTGTCCACTTCACCTGGAATTGCTATAGCAGGCTCTACCGTTCATACGGCTCGCCGAGCGAGGCGATGCCGTTGAGCTTCAGCAGGCGTCGGTCGGCGGAGATGATGCCCAGCACGATGATGGTGACGATATAGGGCAGGGCGGAGAGCAGTTGCGAGGGCAGGCCGACGCCGGACGCCTGGGCGGCAAGGCTCAGGAGCGAAACCAGCCCGAACATGCAGGCGCCGAGAAAGACCCGGCCCGTCAGCCACGTACCGAAGACGACGAGGGCGATGGCGATCCAGCCGCGTCCGGCGATCATGCCGTCGGCCCAGAGCGGCGTGTAGACCGTTGCGGCATAGGCGCCGGCAAAGCCCGCCATCGCGCCGCCGAAGACGATTGCCGCGAGACGCACGGCGATGACGGGAAAACCGATCGCATGCGCCGCCTTGGGGTTTTCGCCGACGGCCCGTATGACGAGACCGGTCTTGGTGCGATTGAGCATGAACCAGACGCCGAAGGTCGCAGCCAGCGACAGCCAGACCACGATATCTTGGCTGAACAGTCCACCGACCACTGGGATATCGGAAAGGCCGGGGATCGCGAGCTTCGGCAGGCCCTTGATGGTCAGGCTCTCATAGGTCTTGCCGAAAAGCGCCGAAAGCCCCTGGCCGAGAATGCCGATCGCAAGCCCGGCCGCGACCTGATTGGCCCGGAACCCCAGCACGACGAAGGCAAAGATCAGCGCCAGCAGCGCGCTGACGATGCCTGCTGCGACAAAACCGAGAATATGGCTTCCGCTTTGATAGACGACGATGAAGGCGATCGCCGCGCCCAGCGCCATCAACCCCTCGAGGCCGAGATTGATGACGCCGGAGCGCTCGACCACGAGTTCGCCGAGGGCGGCCAGCAGGAACGGCGTTGCGGCGGCGAGCATGCCTGCGATGATGAATTCGATCGCGTTCATGCCGTGCTCCGACGATGGGTGGCCGGCCACTCCAGCCGATAGCGCGTGAAGGCGATGGCGACGAGATAGGCCAGAAGCAGGCTGCCCTGGAATACCCGTACCGCCGCGACCGGCAGGTTGGCGGAGACCATGGCATTGTCGCCGCCGATATAGAGCGCGGCCATGAACAGCGATGAGAAGATGATCCCGATCGGATGCAGGCCACCGAGATAGGCGACGATGATCGCCGCATAGCCATAGCCGGTCGCAATCGAGCGCTGGAGTTGGCCGACGGGGCCGGCCACTTCGGCAGCGCCCGCGAGACCCGCCGCGAAACCGCCGATCAGCAGCGAAAGCCAGATCGCGCTCTTGTCGCTGAAGCCTGCATAGCCCGCCGCCTTCGGCGCCAGCCCGCCGACCTGCAGCCTGTAGCCCATGAAGCTCTTCTGCATGAACACGAAGGCGGCCGCCGAGAAGGCGAGCGCGATCAGAAGGGAGACGTTGACGCGGGTGCCGGGAATGAGTGTCGGCACCATCGCGTCATACTGGAACATCACCGATTGCGGGAAGTTGAAGCCGTTCGGGTCTTTCCAGGGGCCGAGCAGCAGGTAGTAGAGCAGTTGCAGGGCGACGAGGCTCAGCATCAGCGAAACGAGGATTTCACTGGCGTTGAGGCGCGCGCGCCAGAACGCCGTGATCGCGGCCCAGAGCGCGCCGCCGACGGCGCCAAGCAGAAGCATCAGCGGCCAGATCCAGAACCCCGTCGCCATCGGGAACCAGACCGGGATCGCAGAGGCGAAGATCGCGCCCAGAATGAACTGTCCTTCCGCGCCGATATTGAACACCTTCGCCCGGAACCCGATCGCGAGACCCTGCGCGATCAGCAATAAAGGTCCGGTCTTCAGCAGCACCTCCGAAAACGAGGTCCAGGAGATGAACGGTTCGAGCAGCATGGCATAGACGACCGCCACCGGGCTGCGGCCCATCAGCACGTAAAGCCCGACATTGAGGATCACGGCCGCCAGCAGCGCCAGCAGCGGCGCGAGCAGGGTCGCGGTCAAGGAGGCCTGCTCGCGCTTCACCAGATTGGGCAGGAATGACAGGGCGGTCATGAGGCGCGTTTTCCTGTTTCGGAACCGATCATGTAGCGGCCGATCTCCTCGGGTCGGGTGTCGCGGGTGACAAGCGGCGGGCTGAGCCTGCCGTGGTGGAGCACCTGGATATGGTCGGAAAGCTCGAAAAGCTCCTCGAGCTCCTCGGAAATCACCAGGATCGCCATGCCGGCATTGCGCAGCGCGATCAGCCGCTGCCGGATCGCGGTCGCGGCTCCGATGTCGACGCCCCATGTCGGCTGGGCGACGAACAGGAGTTTCGGTGCCAGCATGATCTCGCGCCCGACGATGAATTTCTGCAGATTGCCGCCGGAAAGCGCGCCCGCTTCGGCCTCCGGTCCCGGCGTTCGCACATCGTATTCGCTGATGCACTCAAGGGCGAAGGTCTCCGCCGCTTTCCTGTCGATCACGCCGTTGCGGACCACATTGCGGCCATGGGCCGTCAGAATGGCGTTCATCGCCAGCGACATTTCCGGAACCGCGCCGCGCCCAAGCCGTTCTTCCGGAACGAAGGCGAAGCCGAGCTTGCGGCGGGCGGCGGCACCCATGGGACCGACATCCTTGCCCATCATGAAGATACGGTCATCGGTTGCAAGGCGGGTCTCGCCGGAAATCAGAGCACTCAACTCGCTCTGGCCATTGCCGGATATGCCGGCGATGCCGAGGATTTCGCCGCCCCGAACGGTGAGTGTAATGCCTTCGAGGGATACGCCGAACGGGTCCTCCGGCGTAAAATCGAGGCCGATGATTTCGAGCTGCTTTTCGCCCTGTTCCACCGGTTCGGCTGGCATTGGTTCGGGTATGTCGCGGCCGATCATCATCTTCGCAAGCGTGTGCTCGTCATGCTCGCGCGGGTCGAGATGGCCGGTGACGCGACCGGCGCGCAGGATCGTCGCCCGGTCACAGATCGCCTGGATTTCCTCCAGCTTGTGCGAGATCAGCAGGATCGATACGCCGCCATCGCGCAGGCGTTGCAAGGTCTCGAACAGAAGGGTGACCGCCTGCGGCGGCAGCACCGATGTCGGCTCGTCGAGGATCAGAAGCTTCGGGTCGGTCATCAGGCAGCGGATGATCTCGACCCGCTGACGCTCGCCCACCGAAAGCGCGTGGACATGGGCGAAGGGATCGACCTCCAGCCCGAAATCGCGGCCGAGCGCACGCATGCGCTCGGCAAGCGCGCTCTTGGCGCCGGGCATGACGAGCTGAATGTTCTCGACGACGGTCAGCGTCTCGAACAGGGAGAAATGCTGGAACACCATTCCAATGCCCTGCCGGCGGGCGGCGGCGGGAGAGGCAAGCGCGATCGGCTCGCCGTTCCACGCCATGCTGCCGGCGTCGGGCTGCTCCACGCCATAGATCAGCTTCATCAGCGTGGATTTGCCCGCGCCGTTTTCACCGAGGATCGCGTGGATCGATCGCGGAGCGACGGCGAGGTCGATGTCGTGGTTGGCCTGGACCTGTCCGTAGCTCTTCGAAATGCCCTTGAGCGAAAGGAGTGGTGTCTCCATTCCCTGTGGGCCTTATTGCGGCAGCGGCGTGGTGACGCCCTTGACGTGCCAGTCCATGGCGACGATCTGCTCGTCGGTCATGATCTCGCCGGCGGCCACGCCCTCGCTGCCGTCAGCCTTGGCGATCGGCCCGGTGAACGGCGAGAAGCTGCCGTCGGCGATCTGGGCTTCGGTCGACTTGATCTTCTCCATGATGTCGGCAGGGATGTCGCTGTTGAGGTCGACGACTTCGACCACATTGTCAGCCATGCCGAGGAAGGCATTGGCGCCCTTGAATGTTCCGTCCATATGGGCTTCGACCTGTGCCTTGAAATAGGGCGACCAGTCGGTGGCCACGCAGCCGAGATATTTCTCCGGCGCGTATTTCTGCATCGAGGAATTGAGGTTGAAGGCATAGACGCCGGCTTCCTCGCAGGCCGAGATGACCGAGGGCGTATCCTGCGCGTTGGAGAAGATCACGTCGCAGCCCTGCGCGATCAGCGCCTTGGCGGCATCCTGTTCCTGTGCCGGATCGAACCAGGAATTGACCCAGACCACCGAGACCTCGACATCCGGATTGACCGCCTGCGCGCCGAGCGTGAAGGCATTGATCGAGGTGATCAGTTCGGGAATGGCGAAAGCCGAGACCGAACCGAGCTTGCCGGATTTGGAGACCGCGGCGGCGGCCATGCCGAGCAGATAGGTGCCCTGGAAATATTTGGCGGCAAACGGCGAGAAATTCGGCCCGACCATGTAGCCGGACGCATGCAGAACGCTGATCTTCGGATTGCGCCGGGCGATCTGGAATGCGCCGTTCTGATAGCCGAACGATCCGGCGATCAGGAAATTATTCCCATCGGCGACGGTCTTGTTCATGATCCGGTCGGCATCCGGGCCTTCCATGATGTTTTCAAGTACGGTGACCTTGACCTTGTCGCCATAGGCTTCCTTGACCGGCTCGAGGCCTGCGGCCAGCGCATGGCCCCAGCCGACATCGCCGATCGGCGACGGCACGACGAGGGTGATGCCGAGCGGTTCGTCGGCGGCGAAGGCGTGCCGGGTGCCCATGGCACCGGCGAGGCCGGTCGCGGCTGCGGCCTGGATCAAGGTTCTGCGGGTAATCTTGGTCATGTTTTCGGTTCCCTGGAGGTTGGTCTTCACATTGCAATGCCGGCGAGCGCCTGTTCGGCGTCCGCAAAAAGCTTGTGTTCGTCGAGGCCGGCGAATTCGCCATCCTGCCAGACGATCCGTCCGTTGATCATGGTCATGTCGGTCGTGCTGCCAATGCCGACGCGGGCGATCAGGCTCAGCGGATCGTGCCGGGTGCCGACATAGTCCATGCGCCGCGTGTCGATCGCGAACAGGTCGGCCGCCATGCCGGGCGCGAGCCGGCCGATATCGTAGCGCCCGAGCAGGCTTGCGCCGCCAGTGGTGCCATAGGCGAGGAAATCGGCTGGCGGCGGCACGGGGTGCTCGCGGGTCGATGAGACCAGGCATTGCAGCATGTAGCCCGAATGCAGGCAGTGCATCAGGTTGGAATTGTCGTTGGAGGCAGCACCATCGCAGCCCAGCCCGACGCGCAGGCCGAAGGCGGCCATTGCCGGGATGTCGGTGATCTGTTCGCCGACGAGATAGACCGGTTCCGGGCAGTGGGAGACGCCGGTGCCGCTTGCAGCCATGCGGCGAAGCTCGTCATGGGTCAGTTCCCAGCAATGGGCGTAGAAGGTGTCGGGGCCGGCAAAACCGATCTCTTCCAGATAGTCCACGGTGCGCTTGCCGTAACGGGCCTCCATTACCGGGCTTTCACCTTCGCCGACATGGGTGTGCAGCAACACGCCGCGATCGCGCGCCAGACGAACCGATTCCACGAAGGTCTCGCGGTAGCTGTTGACCGGCTGGCAGGGCGAGACGACGACCTGGCGCATGCTGAAGGGGGTGGCATCGTGATAGGCGTCGATCAGCCGCGCGCAGTCGCCGATGAATTCGTCGGTGGTCTCCAGCATCTCGTCGGGTATCGTCGAGCCCTCGGATTTCGGCAGGCTGTTGCCGCCGCGCCCGGCATGAAACCGCATGCCGAACAGGTCGGCGGCCTCGAACTGGCGGTCGATCAGCCGTTTGCCGGCATGGCGCGGGAAATTGTACTGATGGTCGAAGGCGGTGGTGCAGCCATGCTTGATCAGCTCGGCCATGGCCGTGATCGAGGCATGGTAGAAGCTGTCTTCATTGAGGCGCGCGAACACCGGATAGATCCGGTCGAGCCATTCGATCACCGAAAGTTTGGTCCAGTCCAGATCGGCACGGTTGCGCACGAAGCACTGAAAGAAGTGGTGGTGCGTGTTGACGAGGCCGGGATAGACGAACCATCCATCCGCATCGATTTCTGTCGTGCCCTCGGGAATTTCTCCGTCCGCAAGCCCGCCGCTGATGGCCTTGATCGCCGGGCCCTCGGTGAGGAGATCGACTTTGCGCAGCACGGTCGGACCGTTGCCCTCATCGACAACAACCGCCGCGCAGTTCTTGAGCAGATAGCCGGTCACTCAGCTTTCCTCCGCCGCGTGTTCCGGTTCGGGCTTCAGTTCGTGCAGCCGGTGGATGCCCGGCATTTCGATGAAGCCGTCGAGCGAGCGGATGGCGCGCAGCCACATGCGGATCGTCGGGTAGGGATCGAGCAGGATATTGCCGTCGGGGGCGAGCGCCACATAGGGGAAGCAGGCGATGTCGGCAATCGTCGGCCGGTCAGCGGCAAGATAGCGCATGCCACGCTCGCGCTGTTCGAAAAGCCCCATTTCCAGTTCCCTGAGGGCCGCGACGCCCGCGGCGGACATGGCATCGATATCGCCCGGCATGTTGAGCATCTGATGAAGCCTGGCACCGCCGAGGCTCGCCGTCAGCCTGGGCGAGAAGGCAAGCCATTGCTGCACGAGGGCGATCTCGACGGGATTATCGGCCCGGCCAAGCCAAGAGGGCGCGGAACCGGCCGCGATATAGGCGAGCATGGCCGAGGATTCGGTCAGGACGAGATCGCCATCCGTCAGGATCGGGAGCGTTCCCGCCGGATTGAGTTCAAGCATGGCAGGGCCGCGATGTTCCCTGCCGGGGTGAAAGTCGACCGCGCGGGTCTCGAGCGTGACGCCGGCAAGGGCGGCCATCAGCCGGACCTTGTAACAGCTTGGAGAAAGTATGTAGTCGTAGAGTTTCATTGGGCCACCAATTGCGCGCCATAGGTATAGTTGTGGCGCTTCAGCCAGCGTCTGTAGGCGATGGATGTCATGTCGGCCCGCGTCGGAATTTCCTTGCCGGGGTCAAGCGGCAGGCGCGCGGGGATCTGGTTTTCTAGGATCGAACGGTCCTGCAGGAAGATCATCTGCTGGAACTGGATCAGGTCGGTCATCGAGGAGGTGTCGTCAAACAGCGCCATCCATGGCCACACCTCGCACAGCTCCTCCGTCAGCGGCTGCACGAACAGCGCGATCACATCCCACTCGCCGGGGCGCGGCGGGCAGGATTTGTAGAGCACCGAGCAGGTGGGGGCGGGGACGCGGTACATATAGTCGGTGTCAATGCCGCCGCTTGCCGATTTGGCCGCCTGCGGCTGGTAGAACTTCACCTGGGTCGCCCAGACCTCGTCCTCCTCCTCGCGGATTTCGACCTTGTAGTTGAAGACTTCGGTATGCGGTTCCGCGCCGAGAATATCGGTGTGGACGAAGGGGAAGTGGGCGATGTCGAGGAAGTTTTCCACGGCCCGGAGCGGCGAGCACTGAACCCTGACGATCCCGACATCAACAAGGCGGCGTTCGGGGTCGGCGGCTTCCGGGATATCGAACAGCTCGTGGTCGGGCGTGCCGAGCGAGGTCCAGACGTGGCCGTAGCGTATCCGTACCGGCAGCGCACGTCCGTCTTCGGTTGTCACCTTCGCCTCGTCAGCGCCGACGCGCGCCACGGTGATGTTCTCGCCCATCAGCATGGTGTCGCGGCGATCGAGCTGGCTGAACAGCGCGACCGGATACCATTCGTCTCGCATGGCATTCATGAGCCGGCTCCCTGGTTGCTGGCGGCTTCCGCCTTGCGGCGCAGCGTTTCCGCCTGCCGCGAGGCGGCGATCCGCTGCGGTGGCGTCGCGTCGGCGGAAACGAGCACATGAATCAACGTTTCGGCTTCGCCAAGCGGGGCAAGCAGAAGACATAAGGCGTCATCGGATGGTTTCAGCAGGCCGTCGGCATCCGCTTTTGCATCGGCGGCCAGTTCGATGGCGGCAATGCCGGCGCTCACGCTCAGCGAGCGAAGCGGCGTCAGCCCGTCCAGGGGCGGCGGCGCGCCGGCATCCTCGCCGTCCGCGATCCAGATGATGCCGTCCTGTTCGATCACGGGATAGGTTTCAACGCGGATGGTCTTTGGCGGGGTGAGATCGGGATGAGCCGGGATGCGCAGACACTGGCCATCCTGGCCATAGCGCCAGCCGTGATAGATGCAGGACAGCGCCTCGCCGCGCACGAAGCCGTGGGAAAGGCGCATGCCCCTGTGGGGACAGCGGTCGTCGGAGGCGGTCAGGCGGCCGGAGGCGCTGCGCCACAGGGCGATGGTCTTGTCCGCGAGGCTGGCCGGCATCGCCGTGCCCGCGGCCAGGTCGGCCGAGAGCGCCGCCGGCGTCCATCTGCCTGTTGTCTGGGGGTGCATTTCGGGGCTTTCCAAACATTGATTTGTCATCGGCCGGCGCGCCCTTTCAACAAGCGATCACGTCGACGGCGTCTAAATTTGCACAGCAAATATGCATTTGCAAGAATGAACAAATTTGATGCAAGGGTAATTCGGTTTGCGGTCGCCGCGTTGGGCGTCGGGGCCATAAGCCGCCCCGTCAATGGCTGACCGGCTCATCGGATTTCGGCATGGCATTGAGCGGCAGGCATTCGATGTCCTCGACCCAGATATCGATCGGCCCCAGCGAACAGGCCATTTCCATCGCGTCGATCAGGGCAGGCGGGCCTTTGACCGCCATTTCGATGCGCTCGGGCGATACGGCGATGATTCGCTTCTCCAGTCCGAGCTTGCGGGCATGCCGGTCCATCCACGGGATGAAGCTGTCGGCGCCGAAACGGCCGCGCATGATGAATTTCTGTGTCTGGTCGATCTGGGTCAAAGGCGGTTCTCTGAAAGGGTCGTCGCGCGCCTGCCGAAGGCTTTCGGCCAGATTATGCAGTCGCGTCGTACCCGTCCAGCCCTCGCGCGGACAATCCCGCTCTTCTGGCCCCTTCAGGCCCCTCTGGCATTGCGCCTTGCGAGAAGGGTATGGCATGAAGCGGCGAGCCGCTTTTGAGGAGCCCATTCATGGAAAAAATCGATATCGTGCTGGTCGCGGCCGTGGCCGAAAATGGGGTGATCGGCCGGGCCGGCGACATGCCGTGGCACCTGGGCTCCGATTTCAAACGCTTTCGCGCGATCACCAAAGGCAAGCCGCAGATCATGGGCCGCAAGACCTTCGAATCGATCGGCAAGCCGCTTCCCGGCCGCACCAATATCGTCGTGTCGCGTGATCCCGGCCTCGTGATCGAGGGATGCCTGACCGCGACCTCGCTGGAGGACGCGCTGGCGCTCGCCAGAAAGGATGCCGTGGAGAAGGGCGTGGACGAGATCTGCATTCAGGGCGGCGGCGAGATTTACCGGCAGGCGATGGGACTGGCCGACCGGTTGCGCATCACCCATGTCGAGACCACGCTTGCGGGCGATACGGTGTTTCCGGAAATCGATCCCGCGCTCTGGGAGATCGGCGAGGAGGAACGGCTTCCCGCCGGCGAGAAGGATGACTATCCGACATGCTACAGGGTCTATGAGCGGCGTCGTTGAACAGGAATTTACCGAGAAAACTCTTTCGTTATCACGGATCGCGTTGAAAGCGGTCGTCTGCATCCTTATAACGGGTCAAACGCCTTGCGCGTCAACGGGGCCGCGCTTTGCGGTTCAGAGGAAACAAACAGTTAAGAGGTGTGGATGCCCTGGAGCAATCAGAATGGCGGCGGTCCCTGGGGAGGCGGCGGCGATAATCAGGGACCCTGGGGCCAGGGGCCGAAGCGCCCCTCCGGCGGCGGCAATGGCGGCAACGGAAACGGCGGCCCGCCTGATATCGAGGATTTCTTCCGCAAGGGCCAGGATCAGTTCAAGGGCATGTTCCCCGGCGGTTTCAGCGCCGGCCTGATCGCCATCATCGTTCTGGTGTTGGCGGTGTTCTGGATCATGCAGTCGGTCTACACCATCCAGCCCGACCAGCGCGGCGTGGAACTGCGCTTCGGCAAGCCCAAGACGGACGTCGCCCAGCCGGGTCTGCACTTCATGTTCTGGCCGTTCGAGACCGTCGAAAAGGTCGACATCACTGAACGCCGCATGACCCTTGGCGGCGGCCGCGGCGACCCCGAGGGCATCATGCTGACCGGCGATCAGAACATCGTCGATCTCAGCTTCTCGGTGATCTACAACGTGACCGACCCCAAGAGCTTCCTGTTTGACGTGGAATCGCCCATCGAGACGCTCAATCAGGTTTCCGAAAGCGCCATGCGCGAAGTTGTCGGCCGCAGGCCCGCCAACGACGTCTATCGTGAGCAGCGCGAGGCGATCGCAGTCAACGTGAAAACGATCATTCAGGAAACAATGAATGAATACGGCTCCGGCATCACTGTAAACGCGGTGTCCTTCCAGGATGCGTCGCCGCCGCAGCAGGTGGCCGATGCCTTCGACGAGGTGCAGCGCGCCGGACAGGATGCGGACCGCTTCCAGCAGGAAGCCAACCAGTATGCCAACAAGGAGTTGGGTGCTGCCCGCGGTAACGCGGCCGTGGTTCGCGAGGCGGCGGCCGCCTACAAGGATCGCGTCGTCAAGGAAGCAGAGGGTGAGGCCGAGCGCTTCATCTCGATCTATGATTCCTATCGCACCGCGCCTGACGTGACCCGCAAGCGTCTCTATCTCGAGACCATGCAGGGCGCGTTGTCGCAGTCCAAGAACGTCATCGTCGACGATGAAGGGCAGGGGGTCGTTCCCTATCTGCCGCTCGATCAGATCGACCGTGATGCGGCCCAGCGGACGCAGCGGACGCTTCCCGCATCATCCTCGACGCAGAACCTGACGCAGGGAGCGAGCCAGTAATGTCATCCAATCGTCTTCTCGCTACCCTTGCCGCCATCGGCGTCATTCTCGTGGTGCTTTATGGCTCGTTCTTCGTGGTCAATCCGCGCCAGCAGGCGATCGTCATCCGCTTCGGTGAGATCCAGCGCGTGGAGTCGGAGCCGGGAATCTATTTCAAGCTTCCCTTCTCCTTCATCGATGCCGACCGCGTTCAGTATGTCTCGAAGCAGGATCTCCGCTTCGACCTCAGCGATCTGCGCATCCAGGTCGCCGACGGCAAGTTCTACATCGTCGACGCTTTCGCAGTGTACAACATCAACGATCCCGAACGCTTCCGCGAGGCCGTCTCGGGCGACCGGACGGAGGCCGAAGGGCAGCTGCGGTCGCTGCTCGATTCAGCCCTGCGCCGGGTCTATGGCCTGCGCGGTTTCCAGGCGGCACTCTCCTTCGAACGCGCTTCGATGATGGAGGAAGTCCAGGAATTGCTGCGCAACGACGCCGAAAAGCTCGGCATCAAGATCGTCGACGTCCGCGTTCTGCGCACCGACCTGACGCCCGAGGTCTCCGAAGATACCTATTCGCGGATGAAGTCGGAGCGTCTTGCGGAAGCCGAGGCGATCCGGGCAAACGGCCGCGAACAGGCTGAAACCCGGCGGGCCGTGGCCGATCGCCAGGTCGTCGAGATCACCTCGCAGGCGGAAAAGGAAGCCGAAATCCTGCGCGGTGAGGGCGATGGCCAACGCAACCGCATCCTTGGCGATGCCTATGGCCGCGATCCTGCCTTCTTCGCCTTCTATCGTTCGATGAACGCCTACAAGGACGTCATCAACGACAATGCGACGATGGTGCTGTCGCCGAATTCGGAGTTCTTCGAGTATTTCGGCTCCAGCGGCAGCGACGATGCGCCCGCGCCATTCGCGCCTGACGTGGAAGAGGATACGACGGAAGCTCCCGCCGGGAGCAACTGATCCATGCTGATGCAGGATATCCTGATCGGATTCGCATTCTTTCTGATCATCGAGGGGCTGGTCTATGCACTGGCCCCTTCGTTTCTTGTCTCGATGGCAAGACTGCTGCCGACTTTCTCGGAAGGCGCATTGAGACTGGCAGGCGTTGTCGCCGTCGCGCTTGGCGTGCTGCTGGTGTTCCTGGTGCACGGCTGAGACCGTGGGAGGCGGGCCCATCATTTTCGGAGGCTCCGGTCTCGATCTTCGCCGGAAATGCCCTATGATCTGATCATCAATGACGGAGGCTTCATGTCGAAGACAGTCGATTCCCTCTTTGTCCGCCGCCTTGCCGGTCTCGGGCTTGCGGTCGCTCTGGTCGCTTCGACGCCGCTTGCGGGGCCGCTCGGTCGGGCGGAGGCGGAAACCCTCTCCGACGTCTCGATCGCCGACATGGCCGAAAGGCTGCTGCCCTCCGTGGTCAATATCTCGATCTCGCAGGAAGGCGATGGCGATGCCGGCGATCGTCCGGTGCCCAAGGTGCCCGAAGGCCAGCCTTTCGAGGAATTCTTCGAGGACTTCTTCGATGGCGAAGGCGGGCCCGGCAGCCGGCCGGTGTCATCGCTCGGTTCCGGCTTCATTATCGATCCGGACGGCATCATCGTCACGAACAACCACGTGATCGAGAATGCCGACACGATTTCCGTGACGCTCGCCGATGGCGAGACGCTGGACGCGACGCTGCTCGGCGTTGATGACAAGACCGATCTGGCCGTCCTCAAGGTCGAGCCTGATGAACCGCTGCCGGCCGTGAAATTCGGCGATTCGCGCAGCGTGCGGATCGGCGAATGGGTCGTGGCGATCGGCAATCCCTTCGGTCTCGGCGGCTCGGTGACGCTCGGCATCGTCTCGGCGCGCGGGCGCGAGCTCGACGGCCCCTATGACAATTTCATCCAGACCGATGCGGCGATCAACAAGGGCAATTCCGGCGGCCCGTTGTTCAACATGGATGGCGAGGTGATCGGCATCAATACCGCGATCCTGTCGCCCTCGGGCGGCTCGATCGGTATCGGCTTCGCCGTGCCAAGCGAACTGGCGGAGAATATCGTCGATCAGCTCGTCGAGTTCGGTCAGACGCGGCGCGGCTGGATCGGCATTCGCGTGCTGGAGGTCAGCGATGACCTTGCGGCTTCGCTGGGTTCGGACGATCCATCGGGCGTCGCGGTCGGCTCGATCATCGAGGATGGACCGAGTGCCGGCGGCCCGCTCGAGGAAGGCGATATCATCCTCAGTTTCGACGGCCATCCGATCGAAAGCCCCCGCGACCTGCCGCGCTTTGTCGCCGAAAGCCGGATCGGCGAGCCGGCCGATGTCGAGATCGTACGCGACGGTGAACGAATGACGGTTCAGGTGACGCCGCAACTGCTGGAAGAACCCGAACTGGCGGAAAGCGAGCCGGCATTGACCGATGAAGCCCTGTCGGAGGATGGCGTGCCCGATCAGCCCGGCCTGCCGGTGTCGCTCTACGGGCTGACGCTCGGCGATCTCGACGACAATGGCCGCGCGCTCTACCAGATCGACGGCGATGTCGAGGGCGTGCTGATCACCGAGGTCGAGCCGGACAGCGCCGGCGCCGACGAGGGTCTGGAGCCCGGCATGGTGATCGTGGAGGTCGAGCAGGATGCGGTTGCCACCCCGCAGGAGGTGCGGTCCCGCATCGTCAAGCTGATCTCCGAGGGCCGCCGCAGCGTGTCGCTGATGGTTGCGGCCCCTGACGGCGCGCTCAGCATCGTCAGCCTGGTGCTGGAATAGCGGACTCAGCCCTGCCAGTCCGCCTTGTGGAGACGGTAGAGCACGTGGCGTTTCAGGTGCGGATGGCTGTCCGGTATTGAAGGGTGGTCGAAATCACCCGCAAGGTCCCGCTCCATGCCCAGCCGTTCCATGACCGCCGTCGAGCGGTGGTTATCGGCGACCGCGAATGAGACGAGCTGGTCGTGGCCGCGTTCGTCGAAGGCGAGCGCGATCATGGCGCGGGCCGCTTCGGTGGCATAGCCCTTGCCCCAGTGGCGCGTCGTCATCCGCCATCCGAGCTCGGGTGTGCCGTCCGGCTTGATGTCGGCGCTGTAGACCTTGTTCAGCCCGGTGAAGCCGATCACCTCTCCGTTTTCCTTCAATTCAACGGCCGGGAAGCCATAGCCGGTCTCGGCGATCATGGCGCGGATCATGTCGAAGAGTTGGTCGCTCTCCGCTCTGGTGCGCCGCATCGGGAAGAACGCCATCACCGTGTCGTCGGAATTGATCTCGTGGAACAGGTCGCGGTCGCGGTCTTCCCAGTTGCGGATGATCAGGCGTTCGGTTTCGGCAATTGTCATCTCGCAAATTCCTCCCGGCGATAACCCTGAATATAAAGCAACGCCGTCAGATCGCCATGGTCGATGCGGATCGAGGCCTCCGCGGCAACCTTCGGCTTGGCATGGAGCGCGACGCCGCTGCCGGCGAGCTTGATCATGCCGAGATCGTTGGCGCCGTCGCCGACGGCCATGACATCGGCCACGGAAATGCCGCGCTTGGCCGCGACATCGTGCAGCGCCTCGACCTTGGCCTCGCGCCCGAGGATAGGATCGGCAACGTGGCCCGTGAGCTTTCCGCCGTCCTCCAGCAGGATATTGGCGCGGTTCTCGTCAAAGCCCAGCATTGCCGCGATCCGGCTGGTGAACACGGTGAAGCCGCCGGAAACCAGCGCCGCATAGCCGCCATTGGCCTTCATCGTCGCGATCAGCGCCTTGCCGCCGGGCGTCAGCGTGATGCGCTTTTCGATGATCTCGTCGACGATGCCGATCGAAAGCCCCTTCAGCAAGGCGACCCGCTCGCGCACCGCCGGCTCGAACTCGATCTCGCCATTCATGGCGCGGGCGGTGATGGCGGCGACCTTGTCCTTGAGGCCGACTTCTGCGGCAAGCTCGTCAATACATTCCTGGCCGATCATCGTGGAATCCATATCCGCCAGCAGCGCCTTCTTGCGGCGCGTTGCGGCATCCTGGACCACCACGTCGACCGGCAGCGCGCCGATCGCGGTTCTGAGGGCGTTCTCCGCCGCCACGGCATCCGCGCTTTCGGACAGCCATAGGTCGGCGGCGATGCCGGTTGCCAGCCAGTTGGCTTTTTCCGTCCAGGCGGCGCCGGAAAGCCGGGAAACGAGGTCCTCGGTCACGACAGGGTTTGACGGATTGGCGACAAGCGTGGCAACGAGAGCCATGGCGAATTCCTCGGGTGAACATTGGCGTGCCGTTCTGATAACGGGGCCGACGGCGAGCGGCAAGTCCGCTTATGCGATCGCGCGGGCGGAAGCAGCCGGCGGCGTGGTGATCAACGCCGACAGCATGCAGGTCTACGACACCCTGCGCGTGCTGACGGCGCGACCTTCCGTCGAGGAAATGCAGGGCATACCGCATTATCTTTACGGCCATGTCCCTGCCGGCGACGAGTACTCCACCGGCGCGTGGCTGCGCGACATGGACACGCTGCTCAAGCGGCTTGAAGCCGAGGGGCGGGTGCCGGTGATCGTCGGCGGTACGGGGCTCTATTTCAAGGCGTTGACGGAAGGTTTGGCCGCAATGCCGCTGGTCGCCCCTGAAATCCGCGCAAAATGGCGACAGGCGCTGGTCGAGGAGGGCGCTTCGGCGCTTCACGGACAGCTTCTGGCGATCGATCCGATCATGGGCGGGCGTCTTTTGCCAAACGATGGCCAGCGGATTGTCCGGGCGCTTGAGGTGTTTACGGCCAGCGGCCGCTCGATCGCCGATTTTCAGTCGGAAAATCCGCCGCCGCTGATCGACGCGACGCGCGCGGACAAAATCGTGGTGCTGCCGGAAAGGCCGGTTCTGCATGACCGCATCAACCGCCGCTTCGAGACGATGCTGGAGGCGGGCGCGGTGGCGGAGGTCGAGGCGCTGCTGGCGCTCGGTCTCGATCCGGCGGCCCCCGTAATGCGCGCCATCGGCGTCAAGGAGATCGCGGCCATGCTTTCCGGCGACATGAGCCGCGCCGAGGTGATCGAAAAGTCAAGCGCCGCCACCCGCCAATATGCCAAGCGGCAGATGACGTGGTTTCGCAACCAGATGGGGCCGGAGTGGAAAAGGCTCGATCCGGCAAAGGGTTAGGACAAGGGATGCATATCCAAGCCGGCTAATTTTATTGCGCGCGCTTGGGTTCCACGGCATTTTTCTTGCAGTTGCGCGTTGACGCGGGCGGAAAGTCGGGCTATCAGGCCAAGCATGGCTAAGAAAGAACTTCTTATTGTGGTGGGATCGCGCATGGGCAGGATGGTGTAACCATCCGGCAGCAGCCACCCATGCGCGACGACAGGCTCCTTGAAGGGGCCTTTTTTTATGCCCGAGGAAACCCAGGACCATCAAACGGAAAAATGAGATGACCGCAGCGGACAACATGATGACAGGCGCCGAAATCGTTTTGCAGGCGTTGAAGGAAAACGGGGTCGAACACATTTTCGGATACCCCGGCGGCGCCGTGCTGCCGATCTATGACGAAATTTTTCAGCAGGACGAAATCGAGCATGTGCTTGTGCGCCATGAGCAGGGTGCCGGCCATGCGGCCGAAGGTTATGCCCGCTCCACCGGCAAGGTCGGCGTCATGCTTGTCACCTCCGGCCCCGGCGCCACCAATGCGGTAACCCCGCTGCAGGATGCGCTTATGGACTCCATTCCGCTGGTCTGCATTTCCGGCCAGGTTCCGACCGCGCTGATCGGCTCCGACGCGTTTCAGGAATGCGACACCGTCGGCATCACCCGCCCCTGCACCAAATATAACTGGTTGGTCAAGGACGTAAACGAGCTGGCTGATGTCATTCATGAAGCCTTCCGCATCGCCCAGACCGGCCGTCCGGGTCCGGTCGTCGTCGACGTTCCGAAGGATATCCAGTTCGCCACCGGCCGCTACACGCCGCTCGCCGAACACATGATACGCGAAAGCTACCAGCCGAAGGTCCAGGGCAATGCCGAGGCGATCCAGGCGGCGATCGAGCTGATGGCCCATGCCAAGCGCCCGGTTCTCTACACCGGCGGCGGCGTCATCAATTCCGGCGACGAGGCCTCGCGCCTGCTGCGCGAACTGGTCGAACTGACCGACTTTCCGATTACATCGACGCTGATGGGGCTCGGCGCCTATCCGGCATCGGGCAAGAACTGGCTCGGCATGCTGGGCATGCACGGCTCCTACGAGGCCAATATGGCGATGCATGACTGTGACGTCATGGTCTGTATCGGCGCGCGCTTCGATGACCGCATTACCGGCCGGGTCGATGCCTTCTCGCCGAATTCGAAGAAGATCCACATCGATATCGATCCATCCTCGATCAACAAGAACATCCGCGTCGATATCCCGATTCTGGGCGATGTCGCCCATGTGCTGGAGGACATGGTGCGGCTGTGGCGGGCGCTGCCGGCCGAAAAGCCGTCGCTCGACGATTGGTGGCGGAATATCGACCGCTGGCGCGGCCGCGACTGCTTCGCCTATGCGCCGAACAAGGACGTGATCATGCCGCAATACGCGCTGGAGCGGCTGAACGCGGCGATCAAGGATCGTGACGCCTATATCACCACCGAGGTCGGCCAGCACCAGATGTGGGCCGCGCAGTTCCTGCATTTCGAGGAGCCGAAGCGCTGGATGACGTCGGGCGGGCTGGGCACGATGGGCTACGGCCTGCCGGCGGCGCTGGGCGTCCAGATCGCCCACCCGGAAGCACTGGTCATCGATGTCGCGGGCGATGCCTCGATCCAGATGTGCATTCAGGAAATGTCGGCGGCGATCCAGCACAATGCGCCGATCAAGATCTTCATCCTGAACAACCAGTATATGGGCATGGTGCGCCAGTGGCAGCAGCTGTTGCACGGCAACCGGCTGTCGCATTCCTATACCGAGGCGATGCCCGATTTCGTCAAGCTGGCGGAAGCCTATGGCGCAGAGGGCATCTATTGCGACAATCCGGATGACCTGGATGAGGCGATCCAGCGGATGATCGACTGCCCGAAGCCGGTGATCTTCGATTGCCGCGTCGCCAATCTCGCCAACTGCTTCCCGATGATCCCGTCGGGCAGGGCGCATAACGACATGCTGTTGCCGGACGAGGCCAATGACGAGGCCGTCGCCACCGCCATCGACGCCAAGGGCCGTCAGCTCGTCTAACGTTTGAAAGAGGTCAGAACAATGAACGCGAAACTACAGCCCACCGGCTCGGCCTATTTCATTTCGAGCCAGACCGCGGCGCCCGAACGCCACACGCTTTCGGTTGTCGTCGCCAACGAGCCGGGCGTTCTCGCCCGGGTTATCGGCCTGTTCTCCGGCCGCGGCTATAATATCGAAAGCCTCACCGTTTCGGAAACCGAGCACGAGGCGCATCTGTCGCGCATCACCATCGTCACCAAGGGCACGCCCGACGTGCTGGAACAGATCAAGGCGCAGCTCGACCGTATGGTGCCGGTTCACAAGGTCGTCGATCTTTCGGTGCGCGCCCGCGAATTGGGCCAGGCTCCGCCGGTCGAGCGCGAGGTCGCGCTGGTCAAGGTCGTCGGCAATGGGGAACAGCGCCAGGAGGCGCTCAGGCTTGCCGATGCCTTCGAGGCCAAGGTGGTCGACGCGACGGTCGAGCACTTCCTGTTCGAGATCACCGGCAAGGTGTCGAAGGTCGATCAGTTCATCGCCATCATGAAGCCGCTCGGTCTCGTCGAGATCTGCCGCACCGGCCCCGCCTCGATGAACCGCGGCCCCGAGGGCATGTAGGCCTCATTGGCATATGAGTGAGGAGCCGGCGGGTGTTCCGCCGGCGATTTCGGATGGCCTCGCGGGTTACTCCCAATACTCTCTCCCGCTGGCGGGAGAGATGCCCCGAAAGGGGCAGTGAGGGTGGCGCGGCCTTTTCCAAACGTGAGGGCTTTCGCGGGGATAGACTCCCCCCTCACTGTCGCTTTCGCGACATCTCTCCCCTCCGGGGCGAGAAGATTGGCGGGCTATGCGGCGAGGCTGAACCGCCTTCGTTGTCGTGACTTGCCGCAAGCCGTCGAAGCGCTCCGGCTGTTGACGCCCGTGTCGCGACGCGTCACAAGCGGATGTCGCTGTTCTCGGAAAAGGGCCTTCTCCATTGCATATCTGGATACTCACGGACGGCAAGATCGGGGATCGGGTGCAGTGCCTGGGGGTGGTCTCGCGGCTGGGCGAGGCGGCGGAGGAGAAGGTGATTTCGCCGGGCAAGCCATGGGAATGGCTGATGCCGCGCGGCCCCGTGCCGCCGAAACATCGTCCCGGCCGGCCGGGCAGCCCGATCGCGCCGCCGTTCCCCGATGTCGCGATCGCGAGTGGCCGGCGCATGGTGCCCTATCTGAAGGCGGTGAAGGCCGCTTCGGGCGGCAGGACGTTCACCGTGTTTCTGAAGGATCCGAGGATTGGCAAATCGGCCGCCGATCTGATCTGGATGCCGCGCCACGATCGTTTTCGCGCCGACAATGTTCTGGTCACCGATACCGGGCCGCACCCGTTGACGCCCGAGGCAATCGCCGCGGCGGTCGAAGCGCGACCTGCCGAATGGGATCAACTGCCGTCGCCGCGGCTTGGCGTGCTGACCGGCAACCCCATCTCCGGCACACGGGATCAGGCGGCGGCGCTCGCGCACTTCATGCAGCAGATCGACCATGCGAAGGCTGAGGTCGGCAGCATCATCGTCACCCAGTCGCGGCGCACGCCGGAACCGGTGATGGCGGCTCTGCGCAAGCGTCTGGATGGCTTCCCGCACTGGATCTGGTCGCCGGAAACCGACAACCCCTATCGGGCGATGCTCGGCTACGTTGACATGCTGGCGGTCACGGCAGATTCGCATAATATGATGAGCGAGGCGCTTTCCACCGGCAAACCGGTGTTTCCAATGCGGCCCTACCGCCTCAATCCCAAGCTCGCCGGCTTTATCGACAGGCTGGATGCGGCGGGCCAGACGCGGCCGTTCGAGGGCGCGCTTGCGCCTTATGACTATGTGCCGGTGGACGCGACGGAGGAGATTGCGGAAGCAATTCGGAGAGGGCTTGCTGCTCGCAATAGGTGAGGCCGAAGCAGGGCTGTGCCTGCAGCCGGCACGGAACGTTCTGTTTCTTGGCGAAGGTGGCAAAAACGATCTCTCCCTCAAGGGCAGGGCTATCGCATATGACTTTGTCGCATAGCCCCCCAATCTTCTCGCCCCGGAGGCAGGGGAATCGCGTATGGCTTTTAAGCTATTGAATATTTGACGCAAATCGATTCATCTTCGGCCTTTCTGTTGTGGAGGGTTGGATGGACGGATTTG
>MDSV01064891.1_pt1 | contig 19977 bp, 19 predicted proteins | sample 810851 | NCBI WGS metagenome assembly MDSV01 (sample SAMN05326640, study PRJNA326480) | marine metagenome | isolation source: seawater | place: Atlantic Ocean: North East | collected 2012 | reverse complement strand
GGAGATTCAATAATTTCTTTTTGTTGGTCGGTCCAATTAATTTGAGATTTAATATTTAGATTCATTGTTGTCGCACACTCGATTGAAATATTTTTAGGAAGAATATTTTTAACATTTTCCCAAAAATAAATGTCATATGAAATATCCAAATAACAAATTTCCTGCATTTTTGGATGAAGCCAAATATCATACATGGCATCAACATCAATATTTGCTTGATGATGATTTTGTAATACTCTTCCTGTAAAAGAATGATACAGTGTTGATAGTTTTAAATTTGGAAATTGCATTCCACTTTTTTTTAATCTTTGTGCCATTATGTAAGTATCAACCATCCAAAACCGTCTTTTGGCATTACTATATAAAGTTGAATCAAAATTAGAGTTATTGAGTTCTAAAATATATTTTGCCCAGAATAAAAAATCAAATTTAAAGCCGTTATGAGCCACCCAAAAACAATGATTAATGTTTTCTTTTTGACAATAATTATCTATTTTTTGTGAGATGATTTGATATATTTTGGAGAAGGGTGGGGCATGACTGACATCATATTGAGTAATATTGGTTAATTTTTGAATAAAAGGAGGAATTGTTTTGTTTGTGTGAACATAAGTTGTGTAAGTTTCTAATTCCTTTAGATTATTTGAAACACGGCTAACAAAACGAATACATAATTGAGTTATTTTATCCGTTTGCTTCGATAATCCCGTTGTTTCTAAATCAATAAATAGCCATAATTCATTATCATTATTTTTTTTTAATTCCCCAGTTGGAACTTTTTGAAGTGTTTTATACTTGGAATGGTAGTCTTCTATTGAAGAACAATCTTTCCATGTGTAATTATTCATTACTAACTAATTATATTAATTCTTTATTTCTAAAGTAAAAAAAAATTATTAGCATAATGTAATGGATTATAAAAAACAACTTCCGGAATTTTTTAATGAAGATGCATTTGAACCTATTTCTAAAAGAAGTCGGTCAATAAGAAATTCAAAAAAAATTAAAAAATTATTAAAACGTTCTTCTTCTGGATTCTCTCCTATTTTAAAAACACAAAAAAAACATTCATCAAGTAAAAACCGTTTAGGAAGAACGTCATCAAAAACTAGAAATTTGAGAAAAACATCATCAAGAAGAAAATCATTACAAACGCAACAAAAATATAATAAACGTCAGTCATCTACCCATGATGTTATTCAAGACGATACCGAAACAATCAAGAAAGCTCAAGAATATCGTAAAGATATATTTTTTAATCCATTATTAATTTCTATCAATAGTTATTTATCAGAATTTAATGAAATTAAGTTGTTTGCACGTTCTGGTAATACAGATGAAGAAAAAATAAAAGATGTATATTTAGATGGTATTGGTCATGGAAAACAATATGTAACATATATTTGTAAAAGTATTGAAACACTAACATCTTCTGACATGTATCAAGGAAAATTATATTATAGTATGGCAATGTCATTCTTAATGCCGATGTTAGAACATAAAAATATTATGTCGAACGGTATAAATAATCCTCTTCATATTCAATCAACTGATGAAAAATATAATGATAAAATGGAAGATTTAATAAATAGAGATGAATTTCTAAATCTTCCTTATAAAGAAAAACAGAATATCATTCTAGAATTAGAAAAAGAAGAAAAACAGAATAACCCAATTGGTGTACGGTACAGGGAAGATTATGGCATATTCCTAGGGAAGCTTCTTAAGGCCTCCGATGCTTTTTCTGAACAGGAAAAATATCAAAAGGGCAGCGAGCGTTATAATTTTTATCAAAAGAAAATAGACGATATTTCAAAAGATCTAAAAGAACCGTCTAGGATTCCAGAAAATATGAAAGAATTGAAAGCAGGACTTTATAATCTTCCACGAGAAACTTTAGCTGGATGGACTGGAGGAAAAACTTTTTTTAATAGAAATGAAGCGAAACAAGAAATAGACTGTCAAAAAAACCAGATACAATCTTTTTTTAGTACAGATAATCAATTAATACAATCAATTCCATATATTCAATCTATTCCATATTTTAATACAGAACAAATTGAGAATAAAGACGGTAGTATCGGTACTAACCAAAAGAATCTTTTTACAATACCAAATGTACAAATAACAGATAAATCAACAAATGCAAATGTTATTGGAGCATGTTTTTTAAACCTTGGTTATTCTTTTTTTTATTGTAATGTAATCATGGGATTAGGAATGAGTTTCTTGTCATCATTTATTACTTCCTTTGCTAATGAATTAATGAAAGAAAACGCTCCGCAAAAACCAAAAACTTTAAAAAAAAAAAAATATAATAAGCCTCGAAGTCATTCGAGAGGTGGTATTTCTTTAGCATCAATTATTTCACAAGGAATTGCGTTTTTGAAAAATCTATTTTTTGAAGGTTCAGTTAGATTACCCTTAAAAATAATAAGTTTACTTCAAGGTATACCATTTTTATCTCAATTAATAATGACAAAGGTGAATGCTTTTATCTTTGAAACAGCAAAAAATACAATTGCTCTTCCATTACTAAAAAAAATGTTACCAACATCATTGTATAATTCATGCATTAAAAGTGGAATAATGTGTGTTAATTCTAGATTAATGTTAATACCACTAGATAACACAAAGTTTACGATTCATTCAGACGGACGACCCTCTAGTAAAAAATTATATTTGTTTGTGAAAAATAAATCTTATAATACATCATTAAATGATACTCAAACAATTTCAGAATCAATTATAATTTGGTTTGAAAATGATTCTAATTTTTATGAAGAACATTACGAAGATTTCTTTTATTACATTAAATTTGATAATGATGAAGAAAATTATAATAGTTCTCTAGGTGAACATATAAATAAATTTGCACATGAAGATAATATTTCAAATAATACTTCTTTTAAAATACATGCCGTTTCTAAAATATACCTTGTTGCACCAATAGAAAATGCATTGAGAATTATTAATAGACCTCGATTAACAAAAAGATTTCATTATCGTGGTTTTTTTAAAGATTGGAAAGACTCAAATAGTGTTAAAGATATATATATCTCAGGACTAGGTGCTGGATATGAATTAACTCAAAATTGGGGAACTCCATTTTTTGGAAATTTTGATCATCTTGGAATTCCTGCAATCAAATATTTGTTATATTTGCCCTACAGTACATTAGAAAAATTATGCAGTTTAATTAATCGAACATCAGAATTAATGGCTAATTCTATCGGAACTTTTGTAGGAAAGCAAATAAAGAGAGTCGCTTTATATATTTGGAATTATGGTGAAGATACTGAAATAAAAAATATAAATAATCAATTAGAACAAGAAATAGAAAATGAAGAAGAAATCATTAAAGAGGAAACGGAAAAGAACGATATAGAGTTTAAAGAGATGAAGAGAAGAAGCAGTAGTCATAGTGGTAAAGACAATGCGGTTGATAAAACAACATTTAATTCAATGTGGTTTTCTACACTAACAATTCTTCCTCTTGATGAAAATCGTTTTACAAACAGAGCAGATGGAAATAAACCAGATAGACCAATATTTATTTTATCAAAAGTTGTTTTTAACAATAAATATTATATTCCAAAAATGAATTATATTGGTAAAAATGGATATATTCAAAAAGATGTAAGAATTGTGCATTTAAATTTCCCACTAGAAACGCCAAATGATTATAAAGCATTCCTTAAAAAATTTCAATTTCATAATATACAAAAAAAAACGGTACTCAGATTAACAAATAACGATAAATCAATGCTTAAAAAATCTAAAAAAGAAGAATTTGAAAGGCAAGATTTTTCTACTTCATTGTTAGACCATATCAGTTGTTACAATGATGTTTATTCTAACGGAGATTCAAATTTTCCAATAGAAGATATAAGCATTAGTAATTTATTTGTTAGAAAAGGAAGACGAGTTTCATCTGTCTTACATAAACATGCCTAATTAATAGAATAATCTACAATATCATAAACAATATGCCGAATCCATAGTTCGTCTTGATAAAGTTCAAAATTTTGTTGATAAGTTACATTTGAGATATTTGTTTCCCAATTTAAAAGAGTCAGTATTTTAGATTCATAATAATTTAGATTTTTAGATGTCATTCTATTTTCCATTTTATGAAAAAGTTTAAGGTAATATGTATTCAAAATATAATCATCATCAATGATCTTTCTTCCAACCATAATTGAAAGTAAGAATGGTATTTTCCAGTGCGTTTTTGTAACCTTTAAATAATCAATTGAACCATTTAAAATGTCATCAGTTTTCTGAACTTTATTTAATAATTCGATTGAAACAAGAAAGGTTTGTATCGGAAATTTTAAATACATCCAAATATATCTAAAATAAATCTCAATTTCGTAGAATGGAATATGAGGAATTATTTTATTTTGAAATGATAAACAGGCAATATATAATTCAAAATCATTTTTTTCAATTCTTAAACAATTTGTCCATAATATATCATTCTGATTTTTAAATTTTTTATGACTTCTTTCGGTAAGACACGCAGATGGCATTTTTTTCTTACAACACTGGCGGAAAGATATCATTTTTATTTTTGGATTACATCTATTCAGAAATGTTTTGATATTGTTCATAATTGACTAATTATTATCAATTTTTTATTTATAAAAAATATAATGTATAATATAAATAACCATTTCAAACATTATAAAAACCTTCGCATCTAAAAAAATTATACCTGTAAATTCAAATATTTACGAAGAGCATATTATTAAATTATTGTGCCAAGCATGTAAAAATTGTGATAAATATCCAGAAGAAGAAAAAGAACGTGTCAAATTATTACATACCGCAACCCAAATTTATGCTAACGAAACTAATTGTAATAGTGATATTTTATTAGATACAATTGTTGACACCGTTTTACATAAATGTAACCTACCTTATTTATTAATATATTTGGATGATTTAAGTGAAAAATCTGGAGTTGGTGAGGAGGCATTTTGTATTTGTACCTGGCAATCAGCTGGAATGTATGCAAATAATTGTAAGCCAATTGAAATTATTAAAACTGCTAATGTTAAAAATAAAAAGGACGAAGAGTCACTAATACAAAGAATATATTATTTTGTTATTAATTTATTTTGATTTACTTCTTGATTTAGATTTATTAGCTGGATTATTTGAAGATTTTCTCCTTTTAGACTTACTAACAGACCGAACATTTTTCTTTGTTCGAATTTTATTTTCTGTAAACCAGGAATTTAATAAATTTTGTTGATTATAGTTTTCACCCGTAACACCTCTTAGACCCTTTGCATTTCTTAGCCCTTTACAATCTTTACAGTCCACACAACCAATACAATCGGAGCAATTTTCACAATTCACACAATAATGGCAATAATTACAATTTTTACACAAAGAACATACCGAGCAATTACTGCAACTGTTATGACAATCGTTACATTGAAAACATTGAGTACATTTTGAACAATCTTTACAGAGATAAGAAAGATTTACACTTTCACAATTCTGACATTCATTTGACCAACTGCATTTTTTGCAATCTATTAAATCAGTCGATTGAGTACATTCTTTACAGCTATTACAATTTGTACATTTCTGACACGATTCACATGAATCACATGAATCACATCCCTCACACTTCTTACATGATTTGCAAGAATCACATTTCTGACACGATTCACATGAATCACATGAATCACATCCCTCACACTTCTTACATGATTCACATGAATTACATGATTCACATGAATCACAGCCCTCACATTTCTTACATGATTTACATGAATCACATGAATTACATGATTTGCAAGAATCACATTTCTTACATGAGTCACAAGAATCACATGATTTACATGAATCACAGCCCACACATGAATCACATGAATTTAACAGCTTGCATGATAGATTGTTTCCATTTATTTCGCATTCCGATATATTTTTAATATTTATTTTTGACGATTGTTCTGATGTACAGATTGATTTTGTCATATCTATAAGTATATGTAATATAAAAATATATGCGTTTTTTGAAATAAATTTTAATCAACAAAAAAGATAGTTTATTAAATGTCAATAGAACTTGGTTTAAAGGGAATAATTATATTTATAATTGCATTTATTGCTATTCAAATTGTAGAGATTTCTTCAAATGCATTCCGTTTTTTTCATAAATATTTTTGGATTAAAGAACAAGATATAAATGAATTATATGGTGAAAATTCATGGGTTATTATTGTTGGGTCTAAAAATGGGTACAGTCGAGATTTTGCATTACAATTTGCAGAGAAGAAATTTAATTTAATATTAATTGGTTCAGAAGATTTATCTTCGATTTCAGAATATGTTGAAAAAATGTATAATATTGAAACACTTGTTATCCAAAAGGATTTTAATAGAGCATGTGAAGATAATTTTATTAATGATATTCAAAAAGAAATTCAATCAAGAGATTGTTCAATTTTGATAATGGCCATTGAATATTATTCAGGATGGATTCCTTATCACTCACAGCCAATTAATAATATAATGAATACCATTTCTCATTATACAATTGTTCAATCAAAATTATCACATTTAATTATTCCAATATTATTGAATAGAAAAAGAAAAACAAGTGTTATTTTTATAACCTCACAATGTACACACCGAAACACTGGATTTGCAACTACTTTATCAAACGAAATTATTGTTCCATATACATCTATTCTAAATGGATGTTTAAGTTTTTCTTACTATCACGCATGTTCATTAATAAAAGAATATGGTGACCATATTGATTTTTTAAATATAACTCCAGGTGGAGTTTTAACTGAAAAAACAAAATCATTGTTAAAAGAAGTCCCATTTACAATTGATAGCAATCTTTTTGTTAAAAATATTATTAAATTCATGGGAAATGTAACCGGAACAACATGTGCCTATTGGGGTCACGCGTTTTCTTCTGTTTGGATATCTTGCTTTCCTTGGACTAAAGATAATATTTTAAGAAAAATAGGAACAAATATTGCATTACAATTCATGCAAAATTCAGACAATACAAAGATAGAAAATTGATTTTTTTATACCCCAACCCGATAGTGTAATTTAATTTTTTTGTTTGGAAGAACAAGAAAAATCGTACCCCTACTTTTTTTTTCATCAAAATAAGTCTTTTCAATTGGATTTCCATTTTCATCTTGAATTAATGCAAGATTCGGAATATTTTGCCATTGATACCGGTTGTCTTTACAGATTTGAGTATAAACGTCAGTCCATCTTGAATTTTCTTTTTGTAAATATTGTTTAATATTAAATTTAATTTTATAATAATCTTGATTAATTTTTTGAAGTAATTTAGTATGTGGAGAATATTGAGAAATATTATTTTCAATTGATATAAATTTATTTTGAATAGATTGTAAAAAAGAGTTAATATTTTTCTGTATTGAAGAATGTTGATGTTCTAATGTATTCTTTAAAGATATATATGGTTCGATAATATATTGAGCCGCTGCAGATGGAGTTATGCAAGACAAATCGGAGACTAAATCAAGAAGGGATTCATCTATTTGATGTCCAATAGCACTTATTATTGGAGGACCTCCTTCATTCTGAAAAGTGTTTACATTCCGAATTAATTCGGGATTATTATATTCCCATAAATCTTCTCGTGACCCTCCCCCTCGCGTTATTAAAACAACATCAAACATTAGTCCTCTATGGATTTTATTTAATTGATTACTGATTGTTTTTACACAATTAACCCCTTGAGAATTACATGGAAAGATAGTAATATCTAGTGGTGAATTTGACTTTTTAAAAATATCTAGGATATCTTGTAATGCTGCTCCATCTTTTGAAGTAATTATTGCAATTTTTTGTATATATTCAGCAATACATTTTTTACGTTCTTCTAAAAAACACCCCTCCTTTTCTAATTGTATTTTCCATTTTGTATATTGTTTGTTCCATTCTCCTTCATCATTCATTAATTCAAGATTATCAACGTAACATTGATATTTTCCCCACTTTGCATAAAGTTTAATATTTCCACTAATAATAACGTTTGTTCCATCTTTTGCATTCTCGATTGATTTTTGTCTTGCATTTGAATTCCACATTACACAGTTTAAAATTCCACCAAGATTATCTTTAATTCCAAAATATAAATTATTCTGTCTATTTGATAAATTTGTTATTTCACCTTTTACATTAACTCTTCTAATGTTACTACCAGTAATAAGAGATTGCAATGTATTTGATACTTCACTTGGTGTCATTATATTATCTATTAGGAGTGATTTTTCCATCTTTTTAAATGATAAATTGTTCTTTTTGTGAGTTTTATTTTTAAGAACCTCTTTTTTTTTTGTGTTAATCCCTTTCATAATTCAATTTACATTAAATAATATATAATAGTCTTTTATTGTTTTTGTATTTTTTAATCAAAGAATAACATAATTTTTTTGTTTTTTATATTAAATTGACAATAAATTTTAAAAAATAATGAATAAAAGACCCTATGTAGATGCTTAAAGAAGAGTTTATTTAAATACTTAAAAATGATAGACTCCAATAATTTATTTCAAAACATGACCTTACTTGATATTGATAAATCAATTGAAACTCCAATACCATTTATTTTGATTTCATCGATAACATTAGTTCCGATTTATATGATTGATGTTATTCTAAGAAGATTGTTTGGTCATAAATCAAGATGGTTTCAATTACATGCAATAATTAATATAATTGTAACATATATTTCTTTGCCAGAAGTTTATGATATAATATGTAATCCAATGAATGCATTTGATAAATCTTTTAATAGGCTTGGTTTAATTTTAGGATTATCATTACATTTATATCACATGATATTTTTTGAACTAACTTTTATGGATAAATGTCATCATATTTCATCTGCCTTTATTTGCATACCTCTAACAATGTTTTTAGATTGTAAAATAATTTCCTGGCATTTATTTATTGGAACAGGTTTACCAGGTGGTATTGATTATATAATGTTATCATTTGTTAAAAATTCAAAATTACAATCTTTAAAGGAAAAAAAATATAATGGAATTATTAATGCATATTTAAGAGGGCCATTTGGTGTTATTGGAAGTTTTTTAACATATATGAGAAGTCTTACTTTTGAAAACGGTAGTTTACGCCAATGTTGTGGTTTTATTGTTACAATTATATCATTTCTAAACTGTACATTTTTTGCAAAATTAGCCATTGAAAATTATAGAGACCATTATGTTAAGAAAATGAATCAAAAATTAAATTAAATAAAAAATTTTTTTGTTGTATTATAACCAATATTATACAGATATTCTTTTTCATTCTTTTGCATTGAAAAATTAATTATTTGAGAAGATGAATTGTTGACTTCTATTTCAATTATATTTTTATATTTTTTACATTTTTTCATCAATGATTTATCTAAATTAAAATACATTTGGTTAAATAAAACTTGTGCAAAATCAAAAACATCTGTTGGGATTTGTTGTTTTTTGGTGTTTTTACGATGAATAAACAATATCAAAGATTCTTCTTTATTTTTACAAAATCTTGCGGGTATATTCTCAATAAATCCTCCATCAATATATAATTCTTGGTCATAAAGAACTGGTCTAAAAATAAAAGGAACTGAAAAAGAGATTCGACATGCTTTTAAAACACACATATTGGGATGAGTTTTATATGAAAAGCCAACCGTTTTTTTTTTTGTTAAATTATATCCAGTAATAACAAATTCTTTTTGTGTTAGTAAATATAATTTATGAAATGTGATCTCACTTGATATATTTTTTTTATTTAAAAATAATGTTAATAATTTTATCATTTTTTCACCGGTCATCACCCCTAACGTATCAAAAAAAAGTAAGATTTTATCTGTATCTAATTCACTTAATTTTTCATATGAAATATTTGACATAACTTCGTAAATTGTATTTGGTTCATAACCAATAATTACTAAGAGTGATACTAATGAACCAACAGATGTTCCAACAAATCTTTTTATATTTTTTAAATAATGATTAATATAAAGATATTGAAGTGCTCCTAGAATACCAACACCATTTGAACCTCCACCGGAAAGAATTAATTCATTATATTTTTTTTTATTAGAATTCATAATTTATAATTATGATAATTGTTTTAAGTAGTATCTTTTAATCCATATTTGTAAAATCCGATGATAGATAATATACTTACAATCATTAAAATCCACCCAATATAATTAATATTATCATTAAAAAAAAGATGTCCTAGAATTGCAATACCTAAAATGGGAACAACAAAAGTTAAAAAGACAGACCATATTTTATTTTGTTTTGTTTGTAATAAGTATAAAAATGAAATTAGTGCAATTAATGTAAAGAGTGAGCAGCCAACAATTGCAAGGGTTGATTTAAATGTTAATTTTTTAAAAGTATTTTTTATTAAAGAATATTTAAAAAACAATAATATAATTGAAATAATACAAAAAAATAAGATAAAAAATATCATCTGACTATTAAATGTTATTGAACTTGACTTCGTTTCTATTAGGAATAATCGAAATAAGATGACCATTAGTATCCAACCAATACAACATACACTAGCAGCTATAATGTAGTTGTTATCCATTATATGTTAATTATAAAAAATATTGATAAAATTTTTTAGGTTTTTTGTTTTCTTGACTATAATTATCATCAATATCATCTTTTGAGATAACTATATATTCTTGAATATACTGTGTATCTTCTATATTTAATGGTAATGAATTCAGAACTTCCGAATTATTAATAATTTTCGATTTAGTGTTATTGATAATTGGGGTTAATGTTGATAACTGGTTCTGTTCTTCAAGATATTTTAATTGCCTTTTCTTGCGTCTAGCCATTAGTTGTTGTTTTTTTTTACTGACAACCATTGTTATAAAATATATTGAGGTAAAAAAAATTATCGTGAATTTTATATTTATTGCGTTTCATATTCAATTGCAGGTGGCATTGTTCCAATATCGTCTATTTTTTGTTGCTTCCGAATACTCTGCCATTTTTTATGTATAACAAAGGCTATAACAAGCCATATAAAAAAATCAAGAATGGATGTAATAAGCGAATACCATCCATTTGAAACATTCGTTGCAACACATATCTGATTTGGTATTCTTAATAACATCATAAATGCAATTGAAAGAGGAAACCAGATTGAAATTAAATTATTATTTGCTAAGTTGTAAAGGTCTATTGATGCAACTATTGCAACAACAAGGATTGAAAATCCATGTATCCATCCTGTTACATGACGTAATGGTTCAGAACAACCCATCTATTCTTTGGATGAATACAAGACTTTTTTTATAATTAAATTTTTCTTAATTACCGAGAAAATATAAGTATCTTTAAAAATGAGAATCAAATGAAAATGAATTGTCATCACTCGAATTGTTATCATTTTTATTAATTGAAACAGAAGAGATAGCGTATTCACTTACTCTTTTTTCAAAAAAATTAGTTTTGGCTGTTAAAGAGCACATTTCCATGAAATCAAATGGATTTGCACTTTTCCATATCTTATCATATCCAAGTTGAGACAGTAAGCGGTCTGCCACAAATTCAATATATGTTTTCATCAATTCAGAGTTCATTCCTATTAGACGACATGGAAGAGCATCAATTATAAATTCTTTTTCAATTGCAACTGCTTCTTTAAACATGTTATGGACTTCTTTTTGACTGAGCTTATTTTGAATCATTGAATATAATAAAACTGCAAAATCAGTATGCATCCCTTCATCCCGACTAATTAATTCGTTTGAAAAAGTCAAGCCCGGCATAATTCCACGTTTCTTTAACCAAAAAATTGCACAAAATGACCCACTGAAAAAAAGGCCTTCGACAGCGGCAAATGCCAATAACCGTGTTGCAAAAGAACTTTCTTCATCATTTATCCATTTCATGGCCCACTGAGCTTTTTTAGATACACATGGAATCTTATCAATTGCATTAAAAAGAATATCTTTTGTTTCATGGTCTTTTACATAAGTATCAATCAATAAAGAATATGTTTCGGAATGAATATTTTCAATCATCATTTGAAATGAGTAAAATGCTCTTACTTCTGGAATTTCAATTTCTTTTAAAAAACGTAGTCCCAAATTCTCAATTACAATTCCATCACTACCCGCAAAAAAACCAAGAATATATGAAATAAAATGCTGTTCTGTTTCTTTCAAATTATGCCAATCTTTCAGGTCTTTACTCAAATCAATTTCTTCAGCCGTCCAAAATGATGCTTCTGCTTTTTTATACATTTTCCATATTTCATCGTATTTGATTGGGAATAATACATATCTATTTTTACATGGTGCAAGGAGTAACTCTTCTTTCGAATTAGAATGCGAATTGTTTGTTTGAATTATAGATTGTTCCATAAAAAAATATTTGTATATTATAAATATATTTTTTTTATTTTTATATTCCGATTTATATTGAAAATACAAGGTCAAAAATGTCTTTGTCTGTTATATAAACAAAACCAGTTCCGTCTTGTCCCCAACGACCAACACGACCAGCCATCTGGAGTGATGTTGTGGGAGACAACATCTTATTATTCATATCTTTCATTAAAATACCATGCGTAATATTCAGATTTAGACCATGCGAACCCATGCTATCAACGGTAAGAAAAGCCAAGTAACCATTATCAGAATCCCGAATATTTTTCATATTAAATTCTTTATGGTCAATAATAGACCCAACTCCTTTCCATTTCCAACGAAGAAGTTCTTCATGTTCTAATGCAAAACTACCTTTCATTTCATCTGGATATAATTCCCATCCATCAGGGTCTTCGGAAGGCTCTCCAATATCAATAATATCTTGAATGCGAGTATATTGTTTTATTTTTTTGGATTCTCCAGTGTGTTTCTCAATATATTTTGGAGTATTAATAATTAAATCTTCTTCGATTGGAAGCTGAATAATTCTCTTTTGTTCAATTTCTTTCATTCGTTGTCGTTTTCGATACAAATCATCTTGTGTTTCAATTTGCATTTTAGATAAATTCTTATACATGCTAACAATTTCATTTCTAGAAGCTCGTATTGTATCATTTAAAGAACGTGATGTTGGAAAGTCATCTAAATGGTTTTCAATCATTTTAAAATTATCTTTAACATTTGGTGTTCCAATAATACATCCACCATTAAATTTATAGCTTTCGGTTGTTAAAATTGTATCTAAATTTTCTTTAATGGAAATACTTTTTTTAGCTTCACTGAAGGAAAACATATATTGAAAGAATGCATTGTCAAATAAATCATATTTTACCCATAAATCACACCATTCAAGTAATCTTGTGCAGATAGAATCAAAGGTTAGTGTTTTTAAATCAAAAGACAATTTGAAAGATTTAAATAATTCTGATTCTGTTTCTGAAAATTTATATTCCAAAAATTTTTTCAACCAAGAAATTAGAACTTCTGCCGATAAAAATCTTTTCCAAAGGATTTTGTTTCGAATATAATCCAATTTAATCTTAAATTCTTCTTTTGTTTTAACACCCATAAATGGCGATATAATTGGATTATTTTCAAGCCAATATCCAATTAATGTTGTTGAGACACCAATTGTTCTTGCTGGAATTATTTTGATATCTTCTTCAAACCGGCTTTTGTACATGTCTTTAATTGTATCATCAACAAGTGTCCAAGAAGTAGCAGACATAATAAATGATGTTTTCGGTAAATTACATAGAATCCAAGAAACAGAAGTATTTTCTTCTGATGGTTCATCCAAGATAAGAATGTAATTACTTCTCCATAGTTTATGACTAAGATGTTTGTACCTTTTTTTATAATTTGGTATATTAACCGGGGGTGGGTTATCACATGGATTTGCCTCCTCAATATTATCAACTAACAACGAATAATTATTCCAATAATTAATATACGTTTGAACAAATTCAGGGGAAACAATAAGAACAACTGGTTCAGTGTTATCTCCACATTGATATGAAGGTTGCAAATCAAATTGTTTTTCATCCCCTTCTGTTTTACATTCAACAACATATGCAAAAGGTATTCCACATCTGTATAATAGTGCCGCACTCTGGTCTCTTACTGGACCAAATGGAACACAATAAATTGTCTGATAACCTTTTTTAAGATAAATGTTTGATAATGCTGGTAACATACTCGTTTTTCCTGTACCAACTCCCCAAGGAAGAGTATAACAAGAATGAGGAGACAATGCAATTTCTTTTAGAAGTGCACATTGTTCTGGAAATGGATTAAGAGCTCTTTGAAAATATGTTTTGAAGTGATTCTTAATCAAAAGATGAGTATGATTTTTAAATAAACTTTTCCATGGTATTTGGGTTTCAATTTTAGATATGTATTCTTCAATCACCTTTTTAACAATTACGTGTAATGATTTTTCAAAATAATTAAAAGCATCTCTTAATGATAAGATAGAATTAATAAATGTTGACGTAATATGTTTTACTAAGCAATAATGTGAAATATACAAATAGTATAAAAGAATAACTTCAATAACGTTGGTTGAAAAGGTTGTTTGCAAGTTTGTTCTTTCTTGTTTTTTAAAGAACGGAAGCATTTTTTCAGAAAGTTCTCTTATTTGTGTATTTCTGATTTCATCTCGAGTATTATTCTTCGTTTTCTTATTTTTACCTTTACCTTTTTTTTTTACTTTTTCAGTTTCCTTAAAAGTAATATTAATGTTATACTTTTTAAGAATATCATTTATTTTAAAAAGGTCAAATAATTTATTTATTTCATTTTCTGGATAGGATAGATATTTTTGCAAATTTTCCTTAGAATCACTCTCTGACTTCAGAAGACATTTATCATTGTAGTATTTTTTCAACATTTCATAAACGGAACACGTTTGATTTTTTGACATTTCTGCAATTAATTCCCATGTTATATCCGTTTCTCTTTGTAAACTTTCATAAAGACTAGGGTCTTCATAGGCAATCGACATATCTGATATTATACATAACCATACTTAAGTAGGTATCATATCAATTTTATAAAAGTTTTATAAAATTAAATTTTTTAAGAATTACATTGTCCGTCAATATATGAAGTCCATTGTTGAAATTCATTACGTGGACCAGTATATTCGTTAGCAACTAATTTTGTTCCATTATTTTGTAAAATAACGATTGTGGGATAACCTTCGACGCCAAATCTTTCAGAAGCAACTTTCCATAATGCTTCGTTGGTATCATTTCCGACTGAATACAATCTGACATTTTTATTTCCAACTCTTTTACTTTGATATTTCTCTGATAATCGTTGCCACATAGGTTTAAAATCATGACAATGTCCACATTGGGAATGATATATAAATAATATTTTTAAATCGTCTTCTTTTACATCTTTAGTAACATCTTTAATACTTTGAAGAGTATCAGTTTCTCCTGATTGGTCATTGTTTTCAAAGTGTTCTCTGAAGTGTTGACAATGACTACTTTGATGGTTATTTGAAGGTGTGTTTAAGGCATCAACAAACCCTTCTTCCGTTACACCAATATCACCTTGTTTGTCACTATGAACCCACATGACAATTGCAACAATAATAATAACAAGTAACCCTGATATTATCCAATCAAATTTAGTCATTTGACTGCATTTTTTTTTTAATTGTTCAAACATTTAGAATAGAATTAGATTTTTTTATTAAGGATAAACTTATAAATATTAAATAAAATTAGGTAAAAATTGTATTAGCATTTTGAGAACATCTTTGAAATCTTGAAATATTTGAATTAGAATTATTTTGAAAAGGTTCAACATTTGAATTATTATTCCGAGATGTTTCTCCTTCTACCTGATTTGTATTTTGTCGATATTCATATGGTATCATACAAAATGAACTTTTTTCATTTAAAAATAAGTCAATAATTAATGTGAATATTAAAGTTAGTAAAATTGAAGTTAACAGATTTCTCGTTGCAGTAAAGAAAATCGCAAAAAAAACCAAACGGCGTATCCAAATATTTTGAAAAAATCTTCCCATAACCGGCATTATATCTTGCATTAAAAATGAAGATCCGACATTTAAAAGTATCATTATTAACCCCGATACATATGTGTTTGTACTCATAATGTTAGAGAAATTGGTAAATGAATTTAGGATTGATTCAGTAAACATTAGTTACTTGTTTTAAATATTTTTATCTCATAAAAGAATTAGAATAGTATAATTATATTTATGAAATCATTAAAAAAACAAAGTAAAAACAATCTTAAAACAAATAAAAAAAAAGGAGTAAAAAAAAAACAAAAAAGAAATTATTCGGAAAATTTAAATTTTAAAAAAGAATATCCTAAAAATTCAAGATATTTAACAGACTCGGATATTTTAAGAAGATGGATAAAAGAAATTTCCGAGAAGAAAAAAGTAGTTCACACTTTATCTGACACTCAAATTCAATTCGCATGTAAAATGTTAAATATAAAATGTAATCTGGAATCCAACCGAAATCAATTAATTTCAATCGCGAGACATGTCTTAAAAAAATCAAGTAATCAAGAATTAGTATCATTTACAAATATGAAAGAAACCGGCTCATGGATAGTTAAAATTATTAATCAATCGATGAATCATCAATTAAGAAAACGACGAAATTCCAATCAAATAGGGGGAGGACTTCAAAAAAGTACAGATTATCAGCGTACATTATGTATAAAAAGAATTTATCAAATGAGACGTCGTGCGAAAAGAAATAATGTTCGTCATAAATACCGTCTTAAGAATATTAAACCGGGTAATTAATAAAATATTTTCGATGATATAAATTTATTCTTCAATCGTTATTATTTCAAATGTAAATGTCACTTGTGGTTCTTTTTTTTTAGAAGTATTTGTTTTTTTTTTAATTTCGTTTTTATTATTTTTTGATAATAAATGATTGCTTACCTTTTTTTTAATATCTTTCCTCGACTCTCGGCAATATACAGGAACTAAGGTCTCTGAAATATCGTTTTTGCCTTCTTTTTCAAAAAAAGAACCAATTTTAATGACTTCACCCTGAGGTGTTAATAATTTGAAAGTTAATTTTGAAATTGAAATGGGTTCATTAAATATCTTTTTATTCAATGTATCATTATACATTCGATGTTTTAAAAATCTTTTTTTATAGGGTTCTGTATCTAATTTAGCAAAAGCTTTTGATAAAAATTTATTTGATGCTTCGAATGTACTTCCAATTTCTTTTATTTGGAGAAGAATATATGGATATTTACTAATGTTATTACCATGAAAAGTTTTTTTTGGAACAACTGCTTCTATTAATTGAATGGATTTTATATTTTGATATTGATTTCCATGATTTTTAAATTTAATAACGAATGGATTAATTGAAGAATTTAAATTATGTTTGACTCTATCAAGAGAATCAATAATTAAGGTTTTTTTAACCTCTCTCTTAATGTTTTTTAATTGTGGGGACTGTTTTATATTTAAATTTACATTTTGTTGTATAGAACTCTTTTTATTTTCTAATAATTCATTTGTTTGAGGTATTAATTCATCATCTTGAATAATATGTGATTTAGGTAATTCACTCGATTTTAAGTTTTTCGAAGTAGATAATGTATTATTTTGATTTAATGATGTAATTTTATCTTCCTCTGGTAATTGAATTGGTGATGGTTCATCTTTTATTTGAGGTTCTGTTTGTGGTAATTGATTTATTGGGGTATGAGATTGTTGTAATGTTTGTTCTGGTGGTTGTTGTTTTATCTTGATTAAATTTTTGAGGGATGAACAAAATAATTTATATTGGTCATTTGACCAAATTTGTGGAACATTTGGTAAATTTAAATTATAAATAATTTCTATTAAATCTTCCTCTTTTATTACTTCATTTGTAAATTGCAATCCATTTAAAATATTTGCTAAAAAAGAACGGGTTGTTCCCGGAATAAAAAGAGGTTGTTTTTTTTTTGTTTCTTGTTGTTGCATAATAATAATAATAACGAAAAAAAAGCTTAATGTTTGTACATACAAAAATACTCGGTTATTCCTTTTTTTATATTAATACTTAATAAATAGAAATAATGTCAAATATATGTGTATTAATTATCTTAGTAGCACTTCTACTTTTACTTGGAGGATACTATGCATCACCTGAAAATATTTCCGAAAGATTCACCGCTCCTTTCCCAATGTCTAATCCACCATCAGTTTATTCATCGTTACCTCCACAACATGCACAAAATACTGCTTGGAAATACCTTGCTCCCTTTCAAAAAGGTTGCTTAACAAATGATTGTCAAACAAAATGTTCCCCTAATCAAAAACTTGTTTGTCAAATCACACCTCACAATCAAAGAGTTTGTCAATGGGAATAAAAATATTGCCTTAAAACAAAAACAAACACAATGGCAATAGATATGAAAACAGTTCACACAGTTATTGGTGTTGTCTTATTATTAATACTATTCTTTACCTTCTTTTCAATAACTTTCAAAGTTAATTTTGGAGCACAAGATGGTAACCCTTGTAATAAAAGAGACCCTGACCTTAATGTTTACAAAACAATGCAACAAAAATATGCAAAACTAAAATACGCCGCCGGTACGTATACTGGAATGGGTGGAGACGATTTAGATTTAGAAGATTATTAAATCAAAAAGTATTTATATAAAGATTAAAATCATACAATTATATGATTGATGACTTATATGTAGAATTTGAAAGAAGCTTAGGATTAATTCCTTTGATTCTTAATTCGCCTGCCCTAAATATTAAAATGTGAGTATTGCAAATAAGATTTGTGATACATATTGCAAAATGGCTTGTAATGCTGTAGATAAATTGTAATGAATTGATGACTTTATTACCGAATAGGATAATTCCTATGAATACAAAATTGAAATAAGAAGACAATTACATTTCAGGTATTTGTTGATTAATTTTTCTCTAATTTGTTTCATTTTTTGGAAGTGTAGGAGTTTTCCTCCAAGTCGTTTTTTGTGTTTTTTTTTAATGTACCCAGCGTCGTGTAAGAATTTAATATTCTGATAAAAAGAATCCATGTCATACCATTGTTTACGAAGAGTGGGTAATATCATTGCCCATTGTTTCCTAATATGTAATAGCTTTTGAGTTACCATTTCTTCTCTTTGAAGCTGTTTTAGAGCCGTTTGTTGTTGTTTTTCTAGATGGGATTTTACTAACGGTGGTATTGATTTTTTTTTTGATAACCATTTAATACGAAGAGATGGTAATATCATTTTTAATTGTTTCTGAATATTTAATAGATTTTGGTTTACCATTTCTTCTCTTTGAAGCATTTCTAAGGCGGAACGCTGTTGTTTTTCAAGATGGGATTGGATAATTTGTGAAGGTACATCTGGGCTTTTTTGTTCATCTTCATCTGCATCTTCATCTGGAAGGCATGAACCACATGTTGCAGTGGTACAAATATCCAAACCAGATTCATCATCAGTATGTTTTGTGTGATAGTCACCTTTTAATGTAGTCAGACTTTCATTAAATACGTCATCATTACTTGTTTGTAAGGAAAAAAGTTGTTTCCCATATTTTAATTTAGCTAATAAAATAAATTTTTCTTCTTCTGAACCGGGTTGTCCATCTTCAGATTTAAATTTATCAATAAATTTATCAATACTAAAATTAAACAATTCTGATTGATTTTTAATATTAGCGAAAGAGACAAAAAATTCAAAAAAAACATTTTTTTTTAAATCTGTAATATTGTTAAAAAAATTATCTAAGTCAAAGTCAGGTGGGAGGATAGAATCCTCCTGTAGAGCTGTCCACCTAATATTGTTGATATTAGTCTTAATTTTAATTAAGTGGGGAATGTCATAATAAATTAATAATTCTTTTTGTTCTTTCTTCATACATAAACAAGTAAATGGAGTCCCTTGTTCAATATTAGTTTTCCCTCCTTTTTTTCCTGAGATTGTATCTATAGATTCATCAAACT